>Ga0065707_10081979_pt1 | contig 26394 bp, 21 predicted proteins | sample SwiRhicommuniRL3_FD_59094 | JGI IMG/M metagenome (GOLD analysis project Ga0065707, IMG submission 59094) | Switchgrass rhizosphere bacterial communities from Rose Lake, Michigan, USA - RL3 v2 (version 2) | ecosystem: Host-associated > Plants > Roots > Rhizosphere > Soil | place: East Lansing...
CGGACGGCAGCGTGCAGGCCGCGACGGCAGCCGGTGCGAAGGTAGTCGTCAAGACAAACTGCCGCGTCGGCGCTGTGAGGAATGAAGGCGCACGAATTTCGGCAGGGCAAGTACTGGCTTTTCTGGACTCTGATTGCGAAGCGGGTCCTGACTGGCTGCGTAAGGCAGTGGAATTACTCAACTCCAATGAGGGCATCGGCGCAGTGGGCGGCATGTATCGCACGCCAGTCCATGCCACCTGGGTTGAAAGAGTGTGGGCGCCCAACCGCGAATTGCGCAGCGAGGATGTCGATTTCCTGGCTTGCTCGGGTCTCATCGTCGCCCGCGGCACATTCGAGCGGCTCAATGGGTTCGATGAGCGGCTGGAAGCGGCCGAGGACGACGACTTTTCCCGACGAGTGCGCGGGCTGCGCCTGCGCGTGATGAGTGTGCCGGAGTGTGCGGTCGTCCATCATGGCTATCCGCAAAAATTGACCGCCATTGCCCGGCGGCAGATGTGGCATGGCACCAATCAGCTAGAATCGGCGCGAGGCTTGACCGACCGATTGCTGATCCTCACCCATCTATTTCTTCTCGGCCTGCTAGTATTGCCGTTGAGTTTGCTACGGGGTCCATGGGTACTGGCTGCCGGCATCGCGTTGGCTCTCGGCGTCGTTTTCGTGGCGACGGCAGGAAGAATCCATGCCCACCGCTATCGTGAAGCCGATTCCAAGTTGTTCGTGCAGCTCTACGTCGTATTGCTGTTTTATTTCTCCGGTCGGGCGCTCGGCTTGCTGAAAAACTATGTTCAGCTTCTCACTCGTCGCAAGCGGCGCTCACCGTGAAGTCTGCCGATCTGCTGCTGAAATTGCCGGTACCGCTGCAAAATGTGGCGATCTCTCTTTATGGCCTGCGTGTGAAGCGTGCGAGATATGGCAAGGTATTTCGCGATTACAGCGCGCAGCTGCAAGCTCACGAGCGATGGACTGTTGCGCAGATCGAGGCCTATCAAGGCGCCTGCTTGCGCGATGTTTTGACCTCGGCGCGCGCGAGCTCCCCGTATTACCGTGATAGTCTCGCGGCGCATAAAGATTTAACCGCTGTGAGCGTGCGCGATTTGCCTGAGATCGCTGACATACTTGAAAAGCCCTTGCTACGCGCCCATGCCGAATCCTTCTACGCAGACTTGCCCGCCGGCCAAACGAAAACTATCTTCACCAGCGGCACCACCGGCAGCCCGCTGGTCGTGCGGGTCAGCAAGGCCGCTCTGCAAAGAAATTATGCTTTTTACGCCAGGGCGCTCGGATGGTTCGGGCTCGTTCCCACGAGCCGGCACGCCACTTTTGCCGGCAGAGTTTTTTTGCCTGAGGAGCCAAGGGATTCCGTTTATTGGCGCAGTAATTTCGGGATGCAACAGAAGCTCTTCTCGAGCTATCACCTGTCGGATACGACGCTGCCGCTTTACCTCAGCGAGCTGCAGAAGTGGCAGCCCGAGTACATCGACTCCTATCCTTCAGCCATCTATCAGCTCGCCTTGCATATCGGTCCGCACTGCATCCGACCCAAGGCCGTTCTGGTGTCTTCTGAAACCCTGCTCGACTATCAACGGGCTGAGATCGAAAAAGCCTTCGGCTGCCCGGTGATCGATCAGTACGGCAGCGCGGAAATGGTTGCCTGGGCCAATCAGTGCGAGCGGGGCTCGATGCATTTGAGCCCGGAGTACGGCGTGGTTGAGCTGGTGGATGCGAGAGGCAAAGCCGTTCCGAACGGCGAAATCGGCGAGATGGTCTGCACCGGGTTCGTCAACGACGCTATGCCTCTCATTCGCTATCGCATCGGCGATACTGCGGTGCTCTCCAAGCAAACCTGTCCCTGCGGCCGCCATTTCCCGGTCATCGAGCAGATTGTCGGCCGAACCGATGCTTTGATTGTTACTCCATCGGGCAAATATATCGGCCGCATGGACCCGGTTTTCAAAGGCGTCGAGCACATTGCCGGCTCGCAGATCATTCAAAGCCGCAGAGATGCCTTGCTCGTCAAAGTGATCCCCGCAGTGGGCTACGCACAAAGCGATCGTGACAAGCTCGCGCGGCAGATCCAGGATCGGGTCGGCCTCGACATGCACGTTGAAATCGTCACGGTGGACGATATTCCCAGGACGAAGGCCGGGAAGTTCCAGTCGGTGATCTCGCTCCTGCAGCCCGGGTCTGGCGCTTGAAGCCGGAACGCCTGCTGACCATCGATGCCTTGCGGGGCATTGCAGCGCTAGCCGTCGCGCTGTTTCATCTACATTTGCCCACTTTTGCGGTGCTCGACAATCCGGGACTCAACATCCTGTCTGGCATTTTCAGATACGGCTACCTGGGCGTGGCCATCTTCTTCGTGATCAGCGGCTTCGTGATCGCATCGACGATTAAAACGCAAGATGTCACGTTTCCATTTGTCGGAAAATACATGGTGAAGAGGGCGGTGCGCCTCGATCCGCCTTACTGGCTGTCGATGGCGGTCGACCTCACTATCATCTGGATTTCCATTCACGCCTTGCATATGCAGATGGAGCTGCCCAGCGTCCGTAAAGTCGTGGCTCACCTGTTTTATCTGCAGGACTTGCTGGGGTTCGGCGGCATGTCCGCGATCTACTGGACTCTGTGCATGGAAGTGCAGTTCTACATCTTTTTCGGGCTGGTGTTTGCCGTTTACAACCGCCTGCGGGCGCCCAGATATTTTTTGGCTTGCATATTTGTGGGCACTACAATACTTTCCATGGTGCTCGCCAGCGGCGCGGTATCAAATCCATTGCCCGGCATTTTCCTGCCGCTTTGGTATTCATTTGTCGCCGGCGCCGTCTGCTATTGGTGCACGCTTGGCGAGCGCCTGCCGAGGAAATGCTTTTTCATCCTGCTCGCCGCGCTTTGTGTGTTGTTTGCCGTTCAAGCCATGACGGGGCGCGAGGCAGCAACCAGCACGCTGATCGTGACACTGACGGCAGTATTTCTCTATATCGCCGGGGTGCGCCACAAGCTATCGAGCTGGCTGCGCTGGCGTCCACTGCTGTACCTGGGCTCCATCTCCTATTCGCTCTATCTCTTTCACGGCATCGTGGGCGAGCGCTTCATTTCACTCATGCGTGACTGGATTCTGCCCTGGCTCGGCGTCGAGCTGCCGCCAGTGCTGCGCGCCATTGCGCTGTTTTTGGGCGCCCTCGTGGGCAGCGTGCTTGCCGCCCACCTGGTGTATCGCTACGTAGAAAGGCCGGCCCTGATGATCGCCCGGAAAATCAGGCCTGCATCCTCCGAGTCCCTGCCAAAGCAGATTTTCAAGGATAACCATGACGGCTAAGGTCGGCTCCACCGTGAGTCATGCGCGCATCTATGGACTCGGCGCAATCCTGAAAAATACGGTCAGCTTCATCATGCTGCCCATCTACACTCATTATTTGAGTCCTGCGGACTACGGGACCATCGAGCTGCTGTCCATGCTGCTGGACGTCGTGGGCCTCATCGTTGGGCTGCGCGTCGAGGATGCGATATTCCGTTTTTACTATCGCGCCGACACGCCGGCGGAAAAGAATCTAGTGATCTCCAATGCGCTGGTCGCCGCCGTCGCTTCGAATGTCATCGGCAGCCTGTTCATTCTGCTTTTCTGCCGTCCGCTCACGATAATGATGTTCGGCGATCCGGCCAATACCACCCTGACCGCCACGTTTGGCCTGACCCTGATGTTTCAGGCGCTGATGTCCATTCCGATGGCCTATATCAGGATTCAGCAAAGGCCCTGGCTCTACATTTCACTTGCGCTGCTGAGCCTCGCCTTGCGGCTTGCGTTGAATATTTACTTCATCGTCATGCTGAACATGAAAGTGGAAGGCGTGGTGTATAGCGCAGTCATTTCATCAGTCGTCGTCGGGACGGCCTCGCTCGTTTATCTTTTCCGCTATGTCGGCTTCGCCACTGACAGGACGCTGATGAAGCAGATGCTGGCCTTCAGCTTTCCGCTGATCGTCGGCAGCATCGCATCGTTTTATTCCACTTTTGGCGACCGTTATTTTTTGCGCGTGTATGTCGGTCTGGCCCAGGTCGGCATTTATAGCCTCGCCTATAAATTCGGTTTCCTGCTCATGGGATTGGTGTGGGAGCCGTTCACGAAGATATGGGATGTACGTCGCTACGAGCTGCTGAGAAACGCCGGTGGCGTAGAGACTTACGACGACAATTTCATTGTCATGCTCGGGGTGCTGATCTTCGGAGCGCTTGGTATGAGCGTCTACATGAAAGACGTACTGATGATCTTATCAAACCCAGAATACTGGCCGGCCGCTAGCGTCGCTCCCATCATTTTGCTGGCTTACGTGATACAGGCGCTCGCCAATTTCAATTACTTTCCGCTCCTGGCGCAGGGCCAGACCCGCCAGATCGCCCATAGCCATTGGCTCGGCGCCGCGGTGATTACAGTCGGCTATCTGACCCTGATTCCCGCGTTCGGCATGTATGGCGCGGCATGGGCCACGCTCGGAGGATTCCTCGCGCAATTCGCCTGGGTGGTCTATCGCGGGCACAAAGCGCTCGATATGCGTCTTTCATGGTCGAAAATAGCTATGCTCCTGGCATTGGCCATGGTGCTTTATGGGGTTTCCTGCCTCATCGGCGGGCCCATCCTTTTCAACATCGTGGCCGAGGCCGCGCTGCTGTGCATCTATCTCGGTGTCTTCTGGCTGCTGGCGAGCCCGCTGCAGAGGCACATGATGCTGGCGTTTTTCAGAGCTTGAAAGGTCCCCGAACTTGAAAGCTATTGCACGCTCTGTATCACCGGAGGATTGGGTTTGGACGACGTGGCGGCCCCGAGCTGAAAGCCGCTGGTATTGATTTCACCGGCGGAGTTGGCCACATAAACCCATTGATAGCCGGTGGGCGCATTGGCGGCGTGCGTCGCAGTGATACTGCCGCTGGCCCAAGCCGAAGGTTTGACGATGTAGCGGCCGGTGCAGGCGCTCAGAGTCGCGGCGTTACCCAAAAAGACGCGCGCACGCGTGGTGTCGATCGAAATGCGGCTTACCCGAATCTCGAAATTCTTGTTTCGCAAAAATTGCAGACCGGGGAATACCTGCACGTGGTTCAGCCATTGGCCGGATGACGTACGGTTGGCGAGATTCGTCAGGTTTTGGATGACATCGCCGTTGATCGTTTCGTTTACTTCGCCATTCGCCTGCCCGACGTCATTGAACTTGAGCCAGGTATCGCGCTGAATCCACGTGCTGTAGAAATTGAAGGACGATGGATTCGCATGACTGTAAATGTCGTTGAGAACGAGGGGCGCGTCTGTCCATAGCCCGGTTGCGAACCCGCCGGAGTCGGTCAGCGGGAAAGCAGGCCAAAGGCCGTCCGGGCGCACGTACGTTTGCGAAGACAATTTCGGATTCGCCTGGTAATTGGTAGTGGGATCCGACGGCGTCGTCCCGAATATGCCGGCCCGCGGCCCCTTCCATTGATACATGGCCGAGGGAAGGCCCGAAGTCGTTTTGATGAACTTGATCCAGAAAGACACCATGACGCCTTGCGTGTTGGCAGGCAGCGTGACGCTGAGATATGGCGAAAAGCCGTCTTGGCCATCGGTGGAAGAGGCGGTCTTTGTCATCGACAGGGCCTTGCCTCCGATGCCATCGGAGGAGATGACCCTGGATGTGTTGGGATTGGATTGCGTATCGCTAGTCCACTGCAGGCCCGCGGCTGCGCTATTCGCGCCATCGGCGAGGCCGCTGAAATCCTGGAAGTAGAACGGCGCAGCGGTTGACTTGCTGCCGAAGTTGCTGCCGGACAAAGTCAGCGTGTCGTTGCTGAGAGCAGCTGATGAGATGGTGGGCGCGGCAGCCGATGAGGTGAGCGCAACGCCGAGCAAGCCAATGGCCGACAACGCAGCCCCAACTGGATTAAGTTTCATACGCATCCTCGCAAGTGACCCCGACCGCCAGTTGAACATCTTCTTTCGGCATTTTAAAGGGTCTAATGGGTCTCCGAACGGAGACAGTCGAGCTTTCTGAGAGGTGGCTTCGCGAAATCAGCGCTTAAGACTAAGCAATAACCCCAACATCCGCTCATTTTGCCGTTTGCGGGAAAACTCGGATATGGCGGCAACACGAGGGGAAAAGGGCTCCCGCCGTTCTATATAGCGCTCATATAAATCAATCAGCGTGACGGTCAGAGTCTCGACGTCCGGCAGTACACAGGGGCCGCAAGCGGTCGCACGCACAACGCTTGCAGTCTCGCTGCCGGGCTCCGTGATGGTGATCGTCTCGCGCCCGCTCGCCATGTATTCATAGGTCTTGGCAGGAATGAGCATTTGCTGGCCCTGGGCAAAATTGACCAGCACGTGCGAGCTGCGGACATAGGCTTCGACCTCGGCCGCAGGCACTGCGCTCTGCAACTCGATGGCTTGCGCCAAGCCCCGCTCGGCGATCCATTGGAGAATGGTCTCTCGGCTTGGGTTTTCGCAATTTCCGAGCAGAGTCAGATGGAAGGCCTGTGCGGAAAGCCGGCGGCGCGAGATAGCAAGCTTGATGGCGTCGAAGAGCGGCCGAGGATCGCGGTTGAAATAGATGGTGCCCGCGGAGAGCAGCCGCAGAGTGTTGCCGGGGGGCGGCGGGGAAAATTTTGGCTCACCGTCATAACCGTTGTAGACCACCTTTAGTTTTGCGGCGACGCTAGGCAGCCGCTTGGCGAGATCTTTGGCGAGGCCTGGCGAGGCGACGACGATGAGATCGCATTTGCGCAGGCAGCGGCGCTCCGCCCATCGCTCGAGTGCTGCGCGCAAGCGGCTTCTGTCATGCGGCAAGGTCGGCGTGGAGAATGGATCGCGTAGGTCGATGACCCACAAAAACCCCTTTTTGGTGAAAGGTCTGACGAGCCACATCGCCAGTGCAGTATTCATGGGCGGACAGGAATTGATGACGACGTCGTATTGGCCGCGCTTCATCTGCCCGATGGCCGCAGGAATGCAGCGCAGCGTCCACATCTTCAAGCCGCAGTAAAGAGCTTCGAGCGAAACGTACCAGCGGCGCAGGGTCGCGACGGCGCCCGGCGCCGCGGCCGTGGCGTCGACTCGGCGCGCCAGACTCGTGCGTGTGATGGGTACCTGCGGCGTCCGTTGCGGCAACAGCCATCCTTTGAGTTTTTTGAGCAGACGCCAGGCGGTGGATGTCAGATCGGGCGGCACCGGGATCTCGTTGGCAGACAGCACATCCACGCTGTGGCCGTGTGCGATGAAATAACGTCCCATGCCGGAGGGACGTCGTGCGCCGATCTCTGTAGAGGGGTGGAAGAATTGCACGAAGAATAATATTTTCATCGGCCGAGCAGCGCCCTATAACAGGAGAGATAGTGATCGGCGCAGACGCGGCCGGAGAATTCGCGCAGCGCAATTTCACGGGAATGGCGTCCCATTGCTATGCGCCGCGCCTCATCCTGAGCCAGAATTTTCATCCATGCGGCCAGGGATTCGCAATCGCCGACTTCGACCAAGGCGCCATTGATTTCGTGGCTCACCAGCTCGGGGTTTCCGCCCACGGCGGTGACGATGCAAGGGAGCGCGGCGTGCAACGCTTCAATGACGCTCATTGAAAGACCTTCGGTTTGCGAGCACTGGATGAACAAGTCGGCACTACGCAGCAAGGCGGGGACGTCGCGGCGCTCACCCAGAAATTTTACCTGCTCGGCAATATTGAGTTGCCGGGCCAAAGCCTGCAGGGAAGCTTGCTCCGGCCCTGTACCGACCACTAGCAGCGTCATCGGCTGACTTTTGAGAACGATTGCGAGGGCCTGCAGTGCATCCTGCAGTCGTTTCAGCGGCACCAGGCGGCCGACCGCGATGGCGACTGGATCGTGAAGGGAGACGCCCAGCGACTCCTTGCCGATGGCTACGATTTCCCCGGTGGGCTCGATACCGTTATGGATATAACCGATGCGCTCGTTGCGCCATTTGAGGCGTTGACGATAGAAGCCTTGCATCTGCCTGGAAACAGCGATGAGGCGCGTGCCCAGCCACAAGGCGCCTTGCAACTGCCGGATTCGCGCGGGCGCATCTTCGATCATGTGGATGTCATGCAAAGTTCCCACGTGCGGGATGCGGGCCAGAAAGGCTGCGACAGAGCCGCCGACGATGGGGCCGAAGAGATGGCTGTGCAGCAAGGCCACTCTGCGTTGGCGCAGGCGCCGGGCGAATTTAAAAGCAAACCAGGGCAGCGTCGCCATTTTTTTGAAGCGAGCGCGGCCCGGCAACTCAAAGGTGTCGATTTTCAGATCACTGCAGTGGCGCGCGAAATAAGGATGGTCGAAATGCGCAATCATGGGCCGCAGCCCAGCCGCCTGCTGCCGACGGCATAGATCGAGCAGCATGCTCTCCGCGCCGCCTGCGATATCCGTTTCGATGAAGTGCACGACGATGGGGGCGCTCAAGCGGCGGTTTCCTCGACCAGTTCCTCATAGAGCGCCGCGATGCGGGCCGCATTTTGCATTGCGGAGTAACGTGCTGCGATATTCCCATCATGGCGCTCTTCCTCGAGTAAAGCGCGCACGGCGAGCGCATATCCCTCGGAATCGTGTTGCTCGACTGCCATGCCGCCGGCGTTTATTTGCAATAGCGCCGGGATCCCTCCAACCGCGTGCGCCGCTATAGGCGTTCCCACAGCAAGCGCTTCGAGCAGGGTCATGGGCAGGCCTTCGTGATCGGAGCACATGACCAATGTATCGAGAGCGGCAATGCAGGCGACAATGTCGTTGCGATGTCCATGAAAGGTGACCGAGTCAGAGGCCGCAAACCGTTCGCGTAACGGTCCATCGCCAAATACGTGAAAGCGCCAGTCGCGTTGCGGGTGCGTGCGCTTCAGTAACTGCGCGGTAGCGATAAATAAATCGACTCGTTTGACTGCAACCAGTCGGCCGACGAAGCCGACATGCGTGGCCTGCGGTTCTTGCGTGCGCCACTCGACGGGATGCACCTGGGCGCGCACGGCCTCTGCATCGATCCCGTTTTCAACTACGACGATGCGCTCGCGGGAAAAATCACGCGCTAGCTTTTCTGCGAGCTCGCCCGATACCGCGATCAGTTTTTGTTGCAGGCGCCGCCCGCAGAAGCGATCGAGCGCCGCCAAAAGACGTTTGTGAGCCTGGCGCACTCCGCGAGGAATATTTTCGGGCGCGCCGTGCACGCTGCGCAGCGACGGTGCATTGCGCGCCAGCCGGTTGGCGATGGAGCCCAGGATATTTTCCTTGCCACGATGGCTGTGGACGATGTCCGGTCGCCATTGCAGCATCAGCCGCCGCAGCGCCCTTATGATGGCGACGGCCCCCATGGCGCTTTCAGGAAACACCGTGACCGGAATGCCCCCGGCGCGCAAGCGCCGCGCCAGCTCGCCCTCGTTCATCAGGGCGGCGGCTACTTGCATGCGTGGCCGTTTCTGCAGAGCGGTCAATAGTGTGAACGCCTGCACTTCCGCACCTGCCCACAGGTCGCCCGAGATGATATGCAGTGCCTTCATCGTGTAATGTTAGCCGCAGGCGGGAACGAAATCACACAAAACACATGATTGAATGGCTTTTCTGGCTACTGCTGCTCGCCGCGCTTTACAGCTACTTCATCTATCCCCTTATGCTTCTGGCGCTGCGTGGCCGCAAGCGGCGGCAGACGCCGGCTCTCGAGGCGAGCCGGCCGCCTTCGATGACTCTGATCGCCACCGCTTTCAATGAACAGACTCGCATTCGCGAAAAGATGGGCAATACGCTCGCTCTCGACTATCCCGGGCTCGAGATCATCGTGGCCTCCGACTGCTCGACAGACCAAACCGATGACATCGTGCGTGAATATTCCGCTAGGGGGGTACGGCTGGTCAGGGCGTCGGAACGTTTAGGAAAGGAAAATGCACAGCTCCATGCGATTCGTGAGGCGCGCGGCGATGTCATCGTGTTTTCGGATATAGCGACTCGAATTCCATCCGATGCATTGCGTAGGCTCGCGGCATATTTTCTGGACGCCGGGGTCGGCGCCGTGTCGAGCGAAGACCGCTTCATCACGCAGGATGGCGGCGTTGCGGGCGAGGGCGCCTACGTCCGTTATGAAATGGGCTTGCGCCGCATGGAATCGGAGCTTGCCGGTCTGGTGGGCTTGAGCGGTTCGTTCTTCGCGGCGCGGCGCAGTGTTTGCGCGCAGTGGGACATCCATTCGCCCAGCGATTTCAATACGGCGCTCAATTGCGCCAGGCTGGGTCTGCGCGCGGTGACGGCGCCCGATGTGCTGGGGTTTTACAAGGATTTGAAAGACCCTGCGAAGGAGTACCTGCGTAAGGTGCGCACCGCGTTGCGCGGCATGACCGCCATCGCACGGCACCCGGATGTGTTGAATCCCTTGCGGTTTGGCCTTTTCGCCTGGCAGGTGTGGAGCCACAAGGTCATGCGCTGGGCGGTTCCCTGGTTGCTGGCCGTGCTGTTCATCGTCAATCTGGCGCTGGTCGGCAAACATGATATCTATGCTTTGATTTTGCTGGGGCAGCTCGCTTTTTACGGCGTGGCGGCCGTAGCGCATGTCAGCGAGCGCTTCAAAGCGCATGGCGCAGTGCGCATCGTTTATTTCTTCGTGCAGGTCAATGTGGCCTTGGCCGATGCATTCTGGCGCTGTGTCAGTGGCAAGCGCATGACTACTTGGCAGCCTTCCTCACGATGACGTGGCGCGCGCTTCCTCCCGCGGGTCATCCCATCGCGTTATCAGGGCAGAGCGGGGAGTTGCCGGTATTCGCTGGCTATCATGCGGCTTGGGTCAATTCCGGCACAGCCGCGCTGGCGTTGGCTTTTCTGCTTGCGCGCCACCGGTATCCGCAGCTTCGCAAGCCCGAGGTCGTTCTGCCGGGCTACGCCTGCCCGGATCTGGTCGCCGCGGCCGTCCATGCCGGCGTTCAGCCGGTGCTCGCGGATATCGGCGCAGACGATCCGAGCTATGATCTGAATTCACTGAGCAGTGTGCTCTCGCCCAGCACGGTCGCCGTGGTGGCAGTCAATTTTCTCGGCATCCAGGAACGGATGCCCGAGTTACGCGAATTGCTCAGTGGCTGGCCGGCGGCTGCCTTGATCGAAGACGACGCGCAATGGTTTCCTGAGCCTCCTACCGCCAACAGCCTGAAGGGGGATGTCGTGTGTCTCAGTTTCGGCCGCGGCAAACCTGTGAGCTTGCTCGGCGGCGGAGCGTTGCTTATGCGAGATTCGTTTGTTCAGCCGGCATCCGTCGCATCACTCGTGTCGCCCTCTCAGGATACGGGCTCAGATCTGAATTTAAAATTCCGCCTCTACAATGCGCTGCTGAATCCCTGGTGCTATGGTTTGCTGAGCCGGAACCCTCTGCTCAAGCTAGGAAACACCGAATTCAAGCCCCTGCATCACATTACGGCGCTCGACCTGAGGCGGCTGAACCTGCTGCCAAGCAACATTCAAAACCATCTCACGCGCAGCGCCGAAGCGGCGGCGCACATCCACTTGTTGCTGCCGCCGGCGATGGATTTGCCTGCAAGGCTGCCAGAGCGCAGTGCCCGGCTGTTGCGCTATCCCGTGCTGTGTGAAGGGTCACGACAAAGGGACGCGCTTTGGGCGAAACTTCGCCGCGCCGGCCTTGGCGCGAGCGTGATGTATCGACATCCCTTAGCGGCTATCGAAGGCGCCGCGCCATATCTCGTTGCGACCGCCGGGCTGCCGGGAGCGCGCCGCTTCGCGGACCGGCTGCTCACCCTGCCGGTGCACGCAGGGGTGAGCGGCCGCAACCTCGAACGGATCGGCAAGATTCTGAATTCAACGATGTGACCATGTTCGACGACAACACCGGCCTGCAATTGCCTTTCGATTCACTGAAGAGTCCGGGCGTGGAAACTCGCCTGGCGGCGGTTACTTTCGAGTTGCCCCCGGCAGCGGCCGGCGCAGAGGGTGTCGATGTTTTGGCCGCCGCGGCGTTTGGGATTCAGCTTGCCCGATACACCGGCCAGTCATCCATTCCCGTCATTACCGCAGCCATTAGCCAAGAGCGGCAATTACGCTGGATCGATCGAACGCAACTCGAGACGGGTCCCGCCGCCACGGGTGGGCAGCTTGTGAGGCATTTACTCGCTCACTACGCATCGGAGCATGATTCTGCCGCGTCGTCCATCGTGCTCCATCCTGCTGCTTTGATTCTTGCAGAAGGGGCCTCGCTGCGTGACAGCGAAGAAGCATTGGCGCTCATGCGCGGTTTGCCCGCGTCCGCTCATGCGGGAGTCGACCTGTATCTGGTCGTTGCGGTCGGCGGCGGCGAGTCGCGGGCCGCCTATGTCTATAACTCAATTTTGTTCAGGGCCGACACCATCGGACGTTTCGTCGGTCATCTGCAGACTTTGCTGACAGAATTTGCCGCGCAATTGAATTTACCCATCGCTCAGCTGAGGATGATATCGGCGTCGGAAGAGCGAATCATCCGCTCCCTGGGTGAGGGAAGCGTCAGGCCTTACGCCGGCATTCCTGTTCATTGCCTCATCGAGCAGAACGCCGCTGAGACGCCGGACGCCATTGCCATTCGATTTCGCGACCAGTCGCTTTCCTATGCGGAATTGAATCGTCAGGCAAATCGCCTCGGCGCTTATCTCACCGCGCAAGGGCTCGGCGCGGAATGCCGGGTGGTGGTCTGTGTCGAAGGCGGATTTGAAATCATGGTCGCGCTGCTCGCGATCTTGAAAGCAGGCGCGGTATATGTGCCGCTCGATCCTACTTATCCGGAAGTGCGCATACGCGCGATTCTGGAAGACACCCAACCGGGCCTTGTCATCTCCCGCAGTCATCTCATTGAAAAGCTGTCGCTGAGCGGCTTTCCCGTATTTCGCATGGATACCGACGCGGAGCAGCTGTCGGCGTATTCGGCGGAGAATGCCGGCAAGTCCATTGCTCTCGATCGGACCGCTTACATTTATTACACCTCGGGCACCACGGGCAAGCCCAAAGGGGTGATGGCGAGCCATCGTAATTTGATTCATTACATCTTGACGGCACAGCGGCGTTACGGCTTCAACCGTAACGATGTCATGCCGGCCATTGCGCGCTTCAGTTTCAGTATCAGCATGTTCGAGCTCATGTCGCCGCTCGCGGCTGGCGGCACTTTGATCCTGTTGGAGCGCGATCATGTCGTCGATCCTGCCCGCATGTCGCAGACCCTGCAGGAGGTCACCTTTTTCCATGCGGGGCCGAGCCTGCTGCGCGTGGTGCTAGCGTATATCCGCCATCGCTTTACCGATTTTCAGGCCTTCGCCAAGGTGCGCCACGCTTCTTCCGGCGGCGACATGGTCGCGCCCGAGCTGCTTGAAAGCCTCAAGCAGGTTTTTGCCAACGCCGAAGTATTCGTGATCTATGGATGCAGCGAAATCAGTTGCATGGGCTGTACTTATCCCGCGCCGCGGGAGCGCACCCTCACCCGCTCGTTCGTGGGCAGCCCCTTGGAAAATGTCGTGGTCAGGATATTCGATGCGCAACGCAAGCCGGCGCCTTTCGGCATTGTCGGCGAGATTTGCTTTGCCGGCGGCGGAGTGGTCAAGGGTTATCTGAATCGTAACGAGCTGACCGTTGAGAAGTTCATTGAGGTCGAGGGCCGCCGTTTCTATTGCACGGGCGATATGGGCCGCATCAACCCTGCGGGCGAGGTGGAAATCTTAGGGCGGCGCGATTTCCAGATCCAGCTGCGCGGCATGCGAATCGAGCTCGGCGAAATCGAGTATGCCCTGCGTAAAGCGCCGGGCGTCAGCAACGGCGTGGTCATGGCGTGGACAGACGCCAGCGGTGAGAAGAGTCTAGCCGCGTACGTGGTATTCCAGCCCGACCATTCCTCGAGCATCGCCACCGTGCGCCAGCATATGTTGGATTCGCTGCCCGATTACATGATTCCCTCGTTCTACGTCGAGCTCGCTGCGCTGCCGCTCAATCACAATATGAAGGTCGACCGGTATGCCTTGCCGTCGCCGCAGGCTTCCGATCGGCGCGCCAGCGCCACCGTGCAGGTGCGCGCCGCGGAAACGGCGACGGAGAAGCAATTGATCGAGATCTGGAAAAGCCTGCTGGGCGTCGAGGAAATCGGTCTCGATGACAATTTCGTTGAGCTCGGCGGACACTCGATGCTGCTCATGCAGCTGATTCTCGAAGTGGAGCGGCGCCTCGGCGTCGCACTGGAGGGCACGGAAATACTGGAAGAGCCGCTCGAGGTGCTCGCTTCATTGATCGACATCCAGCTCGGCAGGCCTGGCAAGGACTTACGAGGCCGCAGCGCCGACCGCGTGAAGCGGGAGGAGATCTCGCAAGGCGCCGACGCTACGGACAGCCCGAGCGGCGTGTTCATGCGCCTCAGCGCTGGGCACGCGTTTCTCGAAGATATTCGCCGGCATTCGCGAGCTCAAAATCTCACCCTGCTGAAGAGCCTCAAGATAGTCCGCGCCGACTATGGAGTGCAGGCTCTGTTGGCCTATCGCCTCGGTCGAAGCCTGCTGCGAACCGGTCGCAAGCCCTATCTGTGGCCGCTGTTGATTCCCGGCTGGCCGTTGTATTTTTTGATCAGCCGCTACGTCCGGCTGGCTTTCGATATCCGCCTGTCGCTGTCGGCAGATATCGGGCCGGGGCTTTATATCGGCCATTTCGGTGGCATCTCGTTGCAGCGCTGCCAGCTCGGCAAACAATGTTCGATTTCACAGTCGGTGCGCATCGGGCCACGGGGCGACAGCACTGGCGGCCCCGTGCTCGGAAACCGGGTCTGGGTGGGCGCGCATTCCACCATCATCGGTCCGTATCGCGTGGGCAATGGAAGTACGGTCAGCGCCGCAGCCACTTTGCAAAGAGATATTCCTGAAAACACCCTGTGCATGGGCAATCCGGCGCGGGTGGTGATGCGGGACTACGACAACACCGCAATTCTCGATCTCTAGTCGGCGGGCAGCTCCGCGACCAGCGACTTGCGCAAAGTGCTGTTGTCGAAATTCTCGCGCACCACCCTTGCTGGATTGCCTTTGACCACCGAGCGCGGCGGCACACTGAAAGTCAGATAGCTTCCGGGCAGTATCGTGGCGCCATCGCCGATGTCGAGCTTGCCTGCGATGACGCAATCGGGGCCTATCCACACATTCGCGCCGACCGCAGGCCGGTCGATCTTTCCCGAGCCGACCGCCATGCCAAAAGTGATGCGATGATGAATGATCGAGCCTGCGCCAACACGCTCGGCTCCCAATATGCAGTAACCCTTGTCCGGCAGATAGACCGGCCCCGGAATCTCACAGTCCCCGAGGACTTCCGATTTGCTGATGACCGCATTCCAATACATGCCGACGCCTTCCAGCAGGCGCGCCAGCCACCACAAAGGATTGCGCAGATTCCGATTGAAAGTGCTGTAGTACGCAATGCGATGGAACGCGAGCAGCCACAGGCCGCGGCTGGTGAGGAAAGTGAGCAGCAGCGCAGGCGCGGAGCCATCCGCGCCAGCATGCTTCAGGCGGTGATAGAAGCGCGCATCTGCGCCAAGCTTGCGCAAGGTGGGCCAGGCCATCACCGGTCCAATGCCGCCATGCCGCACTGCCAGGCGGACGCCATCTCGTCGAACAGCGCGAGGTTATCGAAGCTACGGCGTGCGTTCACAGCGCGCGCAGCTTTGAGAATGAGCGCCTTGGCGAGCTGAGCGATCTGTGCGAAGGCTGCAATGGCGGGCGTGAGGCCCTGTTGTCCCGACGACTGCAGCCATTTGAGATGCTCTGCGGCCAATTCAAATCCCGCGCCGGCCTGGCGTATCGTGCCGAAGGCCCAGGTGTGGTAGTAGGCGAGTCCTCTTTCCTGCAGCGCGGGCAGCTCCTCCTCGAAACGCTGGCGGAAGCGCTCGATAGGATTGGAAACCGGCCGAAAATTCAGGTGCCGACGCAACAGCGCCATGGCGAGCTCGGCGAGTTCCCGCGGGGGGCGTCGGACGATGCGGTCCGCGCGCACGAATTCCGCAAACAAAGGCATGAAGGTGGGGTCGGGCGCGGCGTCCAAGCGAAAGGTCTTGCTGAAGTCTTCGCCTTCGAGCGTGTAATAGCCGGCATTGTGGAAATAGCCCAGGCGACCGTGCGCGATATCGAGGTCGTTCAAAACAATGGTGGTCTTGGTGTGCTGACGGCGATAGTCGGTGCCGGCAGCATCGGGTAGCCAGAATGCGTCAGCTTCCGTGCTGATCAGCTTGCCTGCCGCCAAATGTTCGGTGGCATGCTCGAGCAGTGGGCGCCAGATGGTTAGCTCCTGCACGTCGAGACCGTAAAGATCGCGCAGCTCGCCATGACCGGGCTTGAAGAAAGTCCATTGGTCCCCTTCGAAATCGATGACGAGGCTAAAAGACAGCATTGCGAACGGCTCGAGTCCATACGCGTGCAGAACTTCAATCCATAGATCGATGTAGCAATTCTTTTCCAGCCAAACGCTTTGCTCGCCATGCAGGGCATGCGGCCGGTAGGTGGCAGGCGCAAGCTTTGGAATGACGGTATGACGCATGCGCTCAGGGCCAGAGCTGGCGGCGAGCTTGAGCTGGCCAGCGCGTAGTGTCGAAGCCATGGGATTTAAACAGCGCCATGGCGATTCGTTCCAGGCCAAATCCCAGACAGGCGGTGTTCGCCACTTCCCCAGCGGCGGTGCGAATGCCCCATTTACTGCCGAAATGATCCTGATGGAAATTGAATGAGCACACAGCGGTGGGCTGCTCGCGGGAGATGACCGGGACCAGGATCTCGAATTTAAGTTTCTGCTCGCGCTGGTTCGTGGCCATCATCTTGCCGCCGCGGCCGAAGAAAGGGTCGGCGGCGACGTCCGAGCTCGCATCGAGGCCGAGGGATTGCAGCAGCTCAAGACCGCGCTGCAGCCACATGTCGCGCCATGCGACGACATCGTCCGGTTTGCCCACGCGAATGAACTCACGCATGCGGAAGGATTGCATGCGTGTGGGCTCGCTAGAAGGCTCGTGACGATACGCCCAGCCGAGCAGCGAAAACAAACGGCCGCCTTCCGGCAACGTCCCGGCGAGTGTTGGATAGAGCGGATAGCAGATCGCTGGCGTCAAACACAGGTCGGTCGCGCCCAGATGTCCTGTCCAGGCTTCGCCCAGCACGGCTTTCTGCGCCATCTCGCGCGCTTCGAGCTCCTTGCCGAAGAAGCTGAAGACAGCGCCGCAAAGATGCGGAAAGGATTCGAGGTAATTGTTCTTCTCAATGACCTTGCGATTGACTACCGGGGGAAAGCTGCGCGTTTCGGCCCCGTCCCGGCCGGCAATTGCGCTGACCCGCGCATTGAAGCGGTCCACCACCTCTTCGAACATCGCCCCGCGGCCAAATGCACCCTGCACGCCCACGGGAATGATGAGCTGGTGCTCCACCAGGCCGGCGTAGAATTTTTCGCAGTCGTACTCCACGCCGCGTCACTGGTTCTTGAATACGAGCAGCATGGAGGCATTCTTCGCCGCAATGCGATCGTTGGCAATCATCAGCGCAGCCGAGAGGGAATCGCGATAGTGCCTGCCGAGGCTGAATGGGGTGTCATTCTTGTACCCGAGGATGCCCACGATCTGCAGCGCCCGGTGCACGATTTGGGGCGCGGTATCCGAGGCGGCGATCTTCAGGTTGTTCAATTTCAACGCCCAGCCGATCGACAGTAATTCCTGCATGCCCCGGGTCGCATCGAATTCAGTAGCGAGGGCGAGCCAATTATGGCGCATGGCCTGCAGCTGTGTGCTCACTTCAGCGAGGCGCGTGGCAACGGGCGGCACGGCCCCAGGGTTTTTGCGCGCGCCGGCGCGCACGAACTCGGCGGCGCGCGCTACAGCATCGGCAGCGATGCCCCACCACAACGAGGACCACAGAATGTGCGAGTAAGGCACCATTGTCTGCGCGGAGGAGTCGGCGAAAGAGCCGGGAACGATCTGCTCCGCGGGCCCCGTGGCCTCGAGCTGGAAGCCGGGACTGCACGTGCCGCGCATGCCTAGCGTGTCCCACGAGGTGGTCCGTGTCAGCTTGTAATCATCCTTGCGCACCAGCACCAGAACCTGATCGCTGCCCGCGGCGTCTGCCGCGCGGCGGCAGGTCACCAGAATGCCATCTGCATACTCGCAATAGGAGCCTGTGGTCGCATCCTTGTTGAGAATGAAGCGGTCGCCGCTGCGCTCGATCGCGCAAATGCTCGCGCGTGTTTCCCCGAAAGTGCCCACCTCCGAGGTCATTGAGGCCAAAATATATTGACGGCTGGCAAGCTCGGCGAGATAGCCCCGAAAGAATGCGGAATCCTGTGCATGCCGGGCAATGCAGGCCACCTGAATGTAGTGCATTGCCAGCACCATGGCGCTCGATCCGCAGGCTTGCGCTAGTGTGGAGCAGAGCGCTGTCAGTTGCGTCAAGGTGCAGCCGCCGCCGCCGAACTCCCGCGGAATGGGCGCAGACAATATTTTCGCGGCTCGCAAGGCCGCCAGAGTTTCATGAGGAAAGCGGGCCTGAGTGTCGACCTCGGCGGCATGGGCCGCAGCCACTTCGATGGAGATTTTTTCCACCGCAGCCAAAAGCCGCTCGAACTCAGAATGTGAGGCTACGTCGTTCATAAGGCAGCGATTTTAACAGCCGGATTCAACCCAACGGTGATGCAGTGGGCACTTGACCGAGAAAGCGGCGCAAGCGGCTCCAGACAACCAACGGAATTTCGTGACCGCCTTCAAACGGCAGCCAGTCGACCGCCGCGCCGACACTGCACAGGAAATCGCGCAAGCATTCGCCAGCCGAAAAGGCGATATCGGCGTCCTGGTATCCATGGCTTAGGAAAACCGGCAACGACAGCGTCGGTTTGCGACACGTCTCCCAATGCTGGAAGTCAATGCGTGAGGTCGATAACAAAACGAGCGCATCGATGGGCCTGCTTGCGCGCAAAGCCCAATCGCAGGCGAGCATGCCGCCTTGTGAGAAACCGCCGAGCACGATGCGCTGCGGGTGAAATTCGGCATCGACCGCTGCGATGAAACCGCCAAGCAGCTCGCGCGCTGTGGTGAGCCCGGCGGGCTGCCGATCGAAAAGATCGCGCGGACCCTTTTGCAGAGCGGTGGTTTTCGCAGCCTCATCGACCGGCCACCAAGCGTTACCTTGAGATGCCGTGGGCACCGGCCCCCGCGGAAACAAAAACGCCATGGGCAGGGCCAGCGAGCCTGCGAACGGAACGAGATCTGTATGGCGCATGCCATTGCCGTGCAGAAATATCATCATCGTGCGGCTTTGCGAGGCGCCCGCGATGGCGGTGCGCACTCCCGCCAGCTCAATGATGCGGGAGAGGCTCATTGGCGCGCGGCAGAAAATAGGATTTAAGGCTTAAGAAATGCCGCTCGAAAAGATAATAGGATAGGGCTGCAAGAGCGAAGGACACTGCTATGACGCCCAGTGCATAGCCTACGGCAATCAAAGGGGAGGGAGGCGCCGCGAGCTCGCGCAGCATCGGCTCGCCCCAAAAGATGTGCAGCGGGAAGTGAAACACATACATCGCATAGCTGTAGCGCCCGATGAGGCGCAGTGGCCGCCACCCGAGCACGGCATACAGGCTTCTCACCGTGCCCTGTGCCGGAAGGATAGCGGGCAGTATCATCAGCGCAAAGCCCATGGCCAAAAACAAATAGCCTAGGGTCTGGTCGAAATTGTCATAGACCCCGTAAGCGTGCGTGACCAGCGCATTGAGCGCCAGCAGGCTAAAAGCGAGAAGGGCAACTAGCGATATTTTTGTTTCCAGCACAGTGCGGATGGCAGGAACCCGGAGCGCCGCGGCCGCGGCGGCGCCCAGGGCGAGCGCATCCATGCGGCATACCGTGAAGGTGTACAGCGCCTCGTGCGGGAAATGCGTCAATTCCATGATCGACCGGGCGGTCAATGCGGCCACGCAGATCGCAAAACAGAGTCGCAATAGCGAAGCGGGAGTATTGCGCCGAACGATGAAGGGCCACAGTAGATAAAACTGTTCCTCTACGGCCAACGACCAGAAATGGGCGAACCCATGCACTCCCGCGCCATAGGGTTGGGTCCAGTTGGAGAGAAAAGTCCACAGCCAGACGGCGTTGTGCCGAGTGGCCTCCAAATCCCGGGGTAGCGCGAAAAATGCCGGGATGACCACCAGCGCGAGCAGCAGCACAACGTAATAGAGCGGCAGTATGCGCAACGCCCGCCGCCAGAAGAATGAGGCGTAGTAATTTTTCGAGTCTTGTGAATCGAGCAGCGCGCCGGTGATCAGGAAGCCCGACAGGACGAAGAACAACTGCACGCCGACCCAGCCGGCGTGCGCAAAGGCGACCACTGGAAACATCAAAGAAGCGCTTCCCACATTCAGGATGTTGACATTGTGCGGGATGACGATGAGGATCGCGAGCGCGCGGATGCCGTCCAGGGCAGGGTAATGACGGTTTGAAAGCGACATTGGTTTTTTACAGAGCAGCGATGCGGCAGCTTGCCGCGCTGTTGAGCGCCCGAACCCGGCCTCTGATCATACTGGCGGAGCCGCGACACGAGAGACGCACGCGATGCTCGGTTCCTGGCGCAATATTGAAGTACTGATCTTCGGCTTCGAATCCTTCAACCTGCACGGTGACGTAGCGGGCCAGACGTTTGGACCGGATCGACAGCTCCGCATGACCGTCAGGCAGCAGTCGCGCGCCAGCCTCGAGGCCTACGTCCTGCTCCATCGCAAATGCATATCCTGTTGGGAAATAACAATCGCGTCCCAGCACTTCGCCCTGTCCATCAGTCAATGTCGCCGTCACGAGATCGCAGGGCGGGGGGCCGAAGCGATAGGCATAGCTCAAATCCATGAATCCTTCGAAAAGCGTGGCAACGGGCAGCTCCAGCGTTTCGCGCGCAGGAATCGAAATCGACCGGCGTTGCGTTCCGAGAGAGATTTCACCCGAGCGATATAGAGCAATTTCCATCTGGGCTTCCACGGACTGCGCAGTGTCATTGGCCAGATGCACGAAGAGGCCATTGACTCCCTCATCGCTCAGAAAAATGGCCCGGCTCTGCAGCAGGCGGCGCAGAAAAAAATAGGGTGCTTTGGGTGTACCGAGGGCGTCCACAACGCCCCAGCCGGCGCCAGGCCATAGGTCGCGCAGAAACCATACGAGAGCCCCGTTGCATGTGGAGCGTGCGCGGCGCCACTCGCGGAAGACCGCCGCCATGACTTCGCCCGTGACCACACGGCTCAAATCCAGATAGCGTGCGTGATCCGAATATCTGAGATCGAGCGCCGGCGTGCCGAACAACTCAGCAAGATAGTGATCGCGAATGTCATCGAAGTCCCAACCGGCGCCGAGGTCGCGGGGGCTGCGCGCTTTCCATTGGGGATGATGGACTTTGAGACCGGGGCCGCCTGGCATTGCCGCAAGCGCCGTCTCTTCCGGCACGTTGGCGAAGCCTAGACACTCGGTGGCAAAGCGAACTTCCGCAAGGCGCGCATCCGTGAGCGGCCGGCGATAAGCGCCCACGCCATAGTAAGAAGTGGTGCCGCTGCTGCTTTGATGCGGGAAAGCGCCGCCGTGCGCGCTTGACGGCCAATAGGGAATGTCCGCCGCGAGGGATTGCGCTCGTTCGCGCAACAGCCGATGAAACAATGGATGGCTCCAGCGTTCGCGGCTCGCGCCCCACATGGCGGCTTGCTGCTCACCTTCGCTATTCCCGCAGAGCAAGGCTAGAGAGGGCCGTCCGGCAAGACGCTGCAGAATCTGTTGGGCTTCGCGGGAAACCGAGGCATCGAAGGCTGCGTCGCCTTCGGGATAGTCCATGTTCGCGAACATGAAATCCTGCCAAAGCAGGATGCCCTGCGCATCGCAGGCGTCGAGAAACGCATCGCTTTCGTAAACCATGGCGCCGCCGACGCGCAGCAGATTCAGGCCTGCCGCGGCGACCTGGGCGAGAGCGGCGTCGATCGCCGCGGGCGCGGATTGGAGTGAAACGCAATCGAGCGGCGTCCAGCATGCTCCGCGACAGAAAATACGCTCGCCGTTGATACGCAGCCCGAAATCACCGCCGCTCGTCTCGAGCGCGATTGTCCTGAAGCCAATGTTTCCCAGATCCGCTTGCAGCGTTTGCTGTCCCGCCATAATCTCGAGCCGCGCTGCGTACAGAGCCGGCGCCCCATGAGTGTGGGGCCACCACAATTCGACGGCGTCGATTTTGAGCTGGCCGCGGAACACGCCGGCGTTTGATTGACAGCGCAAAGTTGCGGCATGTTCTGTGCCGTTGTGGCTGATGATCAAACTGACAGTTTGTGCCTGAGCGGCAGTCATGCCGGATACGGCGCACTCGATTTCGACATGGCCCACGCCATCGCAAACATAGGCGCGCATCTGAGGCGCGCCTATGGAGAAAAATTCACGCGTCTCCAGCCAAATCGGCCGCCATGGACCTATGGGAGGAAAGGGTGGCGACCATCCCGGCGTGCGACCGAGCAGCGTGGTGCGGAACCAGCGCAACTGCTGCTGCTCGACCATGGGAGTGCGCCAGCGTGGTCTCGGGCGTTTCGCAGCAAGCAAGGTATCCAGCGAACGGAAACGGAGCGTCAGCTCGTTGTCTTCGGACAATAGTTTGTCGACCGGGATCTCATGCGATACAAACATGTTGTCGCTGGAGAGAATCGCATGGCCATTGAGCCAGACGTCCGCAACCGTGGCCAGGCCGTCGAACCCGAGCACTGCGTGCGCCGCTGCGTGCGCCGCAGCGCGGAACCGCAGCCTGTACCACCAATCCTGTGCGTCGAAATCACGCGACGTTTCTAGCGCCGCCACGGTATTGAGTTGGGCAATGGGACGCCAATGCATCGCACTGGCTTCACCGGGAGCTGAAGAGGCCAATTCCCATCCGGCGTTAAAGATCTCGCGGCGGTGCCCCGTCGCGCTGCGAAGGCGGCCTGACATCGAGCGCTCTTAGCGGCCCACCAGCTCTTCGATGGCGCTTTGGATCGAGGCAATGCTGTCGAACATGCTGCGCTTCAACATCTGATCGGGAAATTCAATGTCGAATTCGCCTTCCAAAGCCAGCATCACGTTGACGCTGGCATGCGAGGTCATGCCAGCCTGATAAAGATCGGAATCGGGCTCGAGTACATCGGCATCCGTATTGAGACGGGCGTGTTGCTTCAGGATGCGGCGAATTTTCTCCGCATGCGTATCGTGGGCGACGGGGTCGAGTACGGGCATAGGCTGGTTCATGGATATTTCAACTAACAGGTTGTGCGAGGACGACTGCGGCGGCGTAGTCGCCTTCGTGCGTCAGACTGAGTGAGGCCACGGCAAATCCAGCATCGCAGGCGGCCTGGCTGGCAGAGCCGTGCAACACCAGCGCACAGTCGCCGTCGGCGCTGCGTCGGACTTCAATTTCGCGCCAGGGAACTCCACGATGCGCCACCCGCAAGGCCTTCATTGCGGCTTCCTTCGCGGCAAAGCGCGCTGCAAGTCGCTGGGCGCGCAGCGCCGGGGGCGCCTCCATGGCATAAACAATCTCATCGGCATGAAACACCCGCCGCATGAAGCGCTCGCCGAAACGCATCAACGACTCATCGATCCGGCTGATGCGGACCAGGTCTATGCCGACGCGCGGCAGCGGGATTGGGGTGGCTGACATCGTGGCGATTCTAAGGCAGGACCGTAGGTCATAATGTGATCTTGATTCATGCCTCAGTCGCCGTGTCGCGGGTGAGGCAACAAGGTGGGCTCATTGGGGGCCGTATCGCGAATCACCTTGCGCAAGGCTTTTTTGAGCAGCTGGGTCTCCCCAATGCCTAGATTGCGCTCCGCGTGTGCTTCGACTGCTTTAGCGGCCGCCACCAGCTCGATGACCACCTGTCGACCCACGTCGGTCAGCGCCACCTTGACCTGTGGGTCATAGGCGCCCTCCAGGCGCACAAAATTCGCAGCGGCCAGCCGGGCCACCAGCTCATAGCTCACCCGGGTGCCCGTGTACCAAAGCATGCGATCAAGCTCCGCAAGCGTGCGATGGTCCGATACCCCGAGCAAGCTCAACACAAACCATTCCTCTTCACTGAGCCCATGCCGTTCGAGATCGCGCCGCAAGCCGAGGAAAAGCTGAAAGTGCGCCCGGCCCAGGAGATAAATCAGAAAGTCCCGGCTGAAGCTACTGTCGGGCTCGGCGGTATCCGCTGCCGGCGTCGCGCCCGGCGAGACTTTCTCCACAGCCACCGCATATCGACCCCCGTGAAACAACAGGGGCGCGCGATCGAAGTATTCGAAAGCTGTGACGGCGCCCACGAAGATGACGTGGTCGCCGCCTTCATATTTGAATTCCGTGCGGCATTCAAAACGCGCCGAGCAACCTGGCAGCAATGGAACGTCCGCGGCTCCGCGCGTCAATTCAATTCCACGAAACTTGTCCGCGCCTCGCGTGGCAAACCGGTGGGAAAGCTCGTCTTGGTCTGCGGCAAGCACGTGCACTGCGAAGTGCGGATTATTGAGAAAGGCCGGCAGGCTGAGCGCCTTGGCCGACAGACTCCATAAAATCATCGGTGGTTCGAGGGAGACGGAGTTAAAGCTATTGGCCGTGAGACCGATATCCTCGCCCGCTATGCCGCGTGTGGTGACGATAGTCACGCCGGTCGCAAACGCGCCGAGCGCATCGCGAAAACCACGGGCTGCGCCCGAAGAACCGCTGTTCACGGCCTCTCGCTCAGCCTGCGGCGATTTTCGGTGTATTCATAGCCGGCCCGCATCAATTCTATGAAGCCTCGTTCGTCGCCCGACGCCACGGCAGTGCGCAAGGTTTCGACTGCACGCGACAAAGCATCCAGGGAGGCCGCGCCGAAGTCGTTGAGGTGCTGAATCTCAAAATAGAGTTTGGGGCTTTCCTGCGCGACTCTGCGCGCGATGTCGAACTGAGCATCGAACGTCGTGCTCGAAAGTTGCAAGAGGCGCGGCGCCGCTTCGCCGCTGCTTGCCAGAGCTGTAAAGAACGCGATATTCACGGCATGCGAGAGCCCGAGCACGTAAGCGATCAAACGGTCGTGCTCATCGAGAGTCATGACGGCTTGCTCCGCCATCGTGGGAGCAAACAGTGAGCGGGCGCGTTGCAGCGCGTCGCGCGAGCCGAGATCTATGAAAATCACATGACGGCCGGATAGCAGCTCCACATCCGGGCCGAACATCGGATGCATCGAGGTCACGCGTACGCCAGCAGCGCGCAGCGCCTCGAGCCCGGAACGCAGCGGCGATTTCAGTGAGCCCACGTCGAAAACCACGCCGGCAGGCTTGCGAGCGGCCAACTCCTGCAGAATCGCATTGGTTGCGCCCAACGGGGCGGCGACCACGATGTAGTCATGCCGCAATTCACAGGTGCGCCAGTCGATCGCAGCACCCGCCGGCGCACGAGGGTCTGCGATTTCGACTTCGAAGCCCTGCGAGTCCAGGAACTGCGCAAACCAGCCGCCCATTTTCCCTGCGCCCCCGATTACCAGCGCGCGCTGTCCACCGCCGGCGCCTTGCCTCACTCGGCTGGTCTTTTCCTGCATCGTCAGCGAGTAGCGGACCAGCAGACGCATCAAGGATTCCGCCACCTCCGGTGAAACGCCCACTTCTTCGGCCCGGGCGCGGGCACCCTGGAATACCTCGCGCTCGCGTTTGTAGTCGCGCAGGGGGAAACCAGTGGAGCTTTTGACGTGCGCGATCTCGGCAATCGTGGCCTGCCGTTCGGCCACCAGCTCGAGGAGGCGGCGGTCGATGCCGTCAAGTTGCCGCCGTAGTTCTTCCAAGGTCATGAAAAATAATCCGTTCGGATGAAAAGCATGGAAGTGTATCCACAAAATCGGTGACTTCGCGCACGACTGGTCTCACGGATTTCTTTACACTCTACTGTAAAGATATGCGCCTAAGACTCCTGGGATACAACGTTCACGTTTCAATTGCTGTCCTCGCGGCAATAGAAGGCGTGCTTTTCTTCCTCGTGCTCTACGCGGCAGTATTAGTGCGTTTCGCCAGCAAAATAGACGAGCTGCAGGGGGGGCTAGCCGGCATCTGGCCCCGTGCGACTGTGTTCGGGCTGGCCAATTTCGTCAGTTTTGTCGCTTTTGGGCTTTATACCGCCCGGCAACGCGCTCGCACGGTCGGTCTGGCTCTGCGTATCGTGGTGGCCGTGATGAGCGGCACAGCCGCATCGGCGGTCATTTTTTATCTGATGCCGCATTTGATCGTCGGTCGTGGGATGTTGGCCATTGCTGCCTTATTTACAATGGCTGTCTCTTTTGCTTCGCGCGCGTTGTTCGATCGAGTGGTCGAGGCCGACGTATTCAAACGGCGTGTCCTGGTTTACGGCGCAGGCGAACGCGCCAAGGCCTTGGCGAGCCTGCGCCGCCGCACTGATCGGCGGGG
>Ga0065707_10081981_pt1 | contig 26321 bp, 26 predicted proteins | sample SwiRhicommuniRL3_FD_59094 | JGI IMG/M metagenome (GOLD analysis project Ga0065707, IMG submission 59094) | Switchgrass rhizosphere bacterial communities from Rose Lake, Michigan, USA - RL3 v2 (version 2) | ecosystem: Host-associated > Plants > Roots > Rhizosphere > Soil | place: East Lansing...
GGCCGCAACTTCGCCCCCATCCCAACCTTCCCCCGCACGCGGGGGAAGGGGCAGGAACTCCCCCAGCTCGCGCTTCGCGAGCCACACCTGTCCGACGATTTCCGCCGTCGTCAGATTCCGGTTGAACCCCTGCTGCGCCGTCGAGCAAAAAGAGCAATCGAGCACGCAGCCGACCTGCGAGGATATACAAAGCGTGCCGCGCTCTTCTTCCGGGATGAACACCATCTCGAAAGCCTGGCTCGCGTCCGCCCTCAGCAGCCACTTGCGTGTGCCGTCGGTGGAGCGCTGCTCGCTCACGATCTCGGGTGTTCGGATCTCAGCGCGTTCGAGCAGTTGCGCCCGAAAGGCCTTGGCAAGATCCGTCATCTCGCCGATCTCGGCGTTGCCCTTCTTGTATAGCCAGCTCATCAGCTGGCGTGCGCGGAACGGCTGGCTGCCGAGTTCCAGCACGAACGCGTCCAATGCCGGCCGCTCGAGGCCGAGCAAATTGACGCGTTCGATGGCGGGCAAAAGGGTAGACATATGACGGACTTGGAATGCGGCGGGGCGCATTGGCGCCCCGGCAAGGCCGCGCAGTCTACCGCTTCAACCCCGCGGATGCAGCTCTGTGCCGCTGAAGAAGAAGGCGATTTCGCGGGCGGCGGTGTCCGCGGCATCGGAGCCGTGGGCGACGTTGCGCTCAATGCTTTCGGCAAGGTCCCCGCGGATGGTGCCCTTGTCGGCCTTTTTGGGGTCTGTGGCGCCCATGAGGTCGCGGTTCTTGGCGATGGCGCCCTCGCCTTCCAGCACCTGGATCATGACGGGGCCGGAGGTCATGTAGCGCACGAGGTCGGCATAAAACGGCCGTTCGCGATGCACGGCGTAAAACGCTTCCGCCTCGCGCTGCGACAGATGCGTCATGCGGGCGGCCACGATGCGCAGCCCAGCTTGCTCGAAGCGTCGATACACCTCGCCGATGAGATTACGGGAAACGCCGTCGGGCTTGACGATGGACAGGGTGCGCTCGGACGCCATTGAGGAAACTCCGCGGGATTGAGGGGGCGCGGAGTCTACCCGGGAAGCAAGCCCTTTTGTAGGCGCTCATTTATGCCGTATAAGGAATATTTGGCAAATATCCCCTAAAGGGAATATTATCGGAATATCTCGTATAGGGGATAAACATGGACTACCCGATCAAGAACCCGCGGCAGCTCGGCCAGGTGCTGCAAGGCCTGCGCCGTGAAAAAGGCCTGACGCAGAAAACCGCAGGTTCGAAGGTGGGCCTGCGGCAGGCGAAGGTCTCGCAGCTCGAGTCCGACCCCGGCCCGGCAAGCGTGGCCAAGCTCTTCAAATTTCTCTCCGCGCTGGAAGTGGATGTCTTCGTCCGCGCCAAAGCGGCGGCGCCTCCACGCGCCAAAAAATCCCAATCCAGAAAAGTGGAGTGGTAAACCGTGGCTTCAGCACTATCCGTGTGGATGAACGGCGAGCACGTGGGCCGGTGGGCGTTCGCGTCCGGCGCCCAGGAATTTTCCTACGAGGAGTCCTGGATCGCCTCGCCTACCGCGAGGCCTGTTTCCCTGTCCATGCCTTTGCGCCCTGCCGAGCACGCGTACAAAGGAACGGAGGTGGAGACGTTCTTTGAGAATCTGCTGCCGGACAATCGGCTCATTCGCGAGCGCCTGCAAAGGCGTTTTCAAACACCGTCCACCCGCGCATTCGATTTACTCGCCGAAATCGGCCGGGATTGCGTAGGCGCTTTGCAGCTGCTGCCCGAAGGAGACAAGCCGCGCAACGTAAAACAAATCAAGGGCGAACCTCTGACCGATACCGACGTGGAGCGCGTGCTCTCTGCAACGCTCAGTCCCGGCGCTCTCGGCCGACAGGATAACGGCGATACTGACTTTCGCATCTCGCTTGCGGGCGCGCAGGAAAAAACTGCAATGCTATGGCACGCGAACCGTTGGCAAAAGCCATTAGGCGCCACGCCGACCACGCATATCTTCAAGCTGCCGATTGGGACGGCTCACACCGGCATCGATCTCAGCACGTCTGTCGAGAACGAGTGGCTTTGCGCCGAGATTGTGCGCGCCTATGGTATTGAGATCGCACGGTGCGCCGTCGAGACTTTTGGCCAATACAAAGTACTGGTGGTGGAAAGATTCGATCGCAGGCTGGCCGATGACGGCAGCTGGTGGGTCCGCCTGCCGCAAGAAGATTTGTGTCAGGCCACAGGCACACCCCCTGCGCTCAAATACGAAAATGACGGCGGACCGGGCATTCGCCGCATCATGGAGCTGCTGCTAGGCTCTACGCAGCCGGCGGCAGATCGCCGGAATTTTCTGCGTACGCAGATTGTCTTCTGGCTGCTATGCGCCATCGATGGGCATGCCAAAAATTTCAGCCTGTTTCTGCTACCGCAGGGTGACTATAGATTGACGCCGCGATATGACGTGCTCTCAGCTTACCCGGTGCTGGGGCATGGCGTGGGCAAGCTTCATCCCAGAAAAGTGAAGATGGCGATGGCGGCTGAGGGAACGAGTCGCCACTATCATTGGGAAAAAATCCTACGCCGTCATTGGATTGAAACTGCGAGACGTTGCGGGATGCAGGATGAGATCGAGCCGATTATCGAGGAACTGATTGCCGCCACTCCGCAGGCACTGGCGACGGCAAGCGGGAATATTCCGAAGGGCTTTCCGGCGGCGGTCGCAGACAGCATCCTGAACGGGGTGGAGGCGGCCGCGAAGCGGCTGTAAGCTTCAGAAATTCGATTAACGCCCCCCGGCGCTTTATAGCCGACCGGCCTTTACAAATATAGTCGAGCGGCTATAACGGGTTAGACGCTGAAGCTTTCCCCGCAGCCGCACTCGCCCTTGATATTGGGATTCTTGAAGCGGAACGCCTCGTTCAACCCCTGCTTGACGAAGTCGACGATGGTGCCGTCGATGAGTTTGAGGCTCGAAGGATCCACGAACACCTTTACGCCGCGGTCTTCGAACACGACGTCGTCCGGCTTCGCATCGTCCGCGTAATTGATGACGTACGCGAAACCCGAGCAGCCGGTCTTGCGCACACCCAGACGTAAGCCTATGCCCTGACCGCGGACGGTAAGGTAGGTCTTGACGCGGGTGGCGGCGGATTCAGTGAGCGATATAGCCATATGCGGAGTGGGATTCTACTGCTGAAGACAGGCGCGCAGTGCATCTTCGACGATCAACAAGCGCCCAAGTTTCTCAACCGGCACGCCCATCGCCTCCGCCCAGGCAGCAGGCGCGCCTGGGATCAGGTTGCCGAGATGACGCCCGGAGAGCTGCTGGGTAAGCCAAGTAGTCACGGCCAAAGTATGAGGGCAGCCGTAAGCCTGAAACCGGGCGGCCTTCACAGCATCGCCTTCGAGCAGCAGATGAAAGCGCACCCACGCATCTTGGGCGGGGCTGCCAGCCTCTCCATGGACAATCTTCCCGGCGTTCGGCGGAAACATTTCAATGTCCAAGGCTGGCGAAAGCGCCCGTAGCCGCCCGACCTCACGCTTCACGGCCGTAATGGCCCGGTCGATATCAGCTTCCGAAGTGGCCCGGCCCAGGCTGAATCGCAGCGAACTCTGAGCAAGCTGGGCGTTACGCCCCACGGCTCTAAGAACATACGATGGCTCACCCGAAGCCGAGCTGCATGCCGAGCCGGTGGATAAGGCCAGCTCGGTGAGGCCCATCACCAGGCTCTCGCCCTCAACGCCTTCGAACGAGACATTGAGAATGTTGGGAATGCGGGGCGCTGCTTCACCATTGAGATGCACGCCTTCAAGCTGCGCAAGCCCGCGCCACAGTCGATCGCGCAACGGCGCCAGCCTTTCCTGCGCAGCTTCAAGTGCGCAGGCGACACCGAAGCCGACAATCTGATGAGTGGCGAGCGTGCCAGGTCGCAGACCTTGCTCCTGCCCTCCTCCAAAACTCACCGCCTGCAGGCGAGGCCGGCTGGCATGCCTTACATACAGCGCGCCTATACCCTTAGGGCCGTAAATCTTGTGCGCCGTGAATGACAGCAAATCCACCGGCAGCGTTTGCATATCGATTGGCAGCTTCCCTGCGGACTGTGCGGCATCGGTGTGAAACACGATATCGCGCTCGCGGCAAATTGCGCCGATCGCTGCGATATCCTGCACAACGCCCGTTTCATTGTTCACATGCATGATTGAAACAAGCGAGGTGTCTAAACGTAGCGCGGCCCGCACCGCCTCAGCATCAATGACTCCGGATCGATCCGGCACGAGATAGGTGACTGTGAAGCCTTCTTTTTCCAGCCGCTTGCAGGGGTCGAGCACGGCCTTATGCTCCGTGCGCGCCGTGACGATATGTTTGCCACGGAACGCGTTCGCGCGCGCCGCGCCAAGCAGGGCGAGATTGCTGGCTTCCGTCGCGCCGGACGTAAAAACGATCTCATCGGCATGTGCGCCTATCAACGCCGCTACCTGAGAGCGCGCGTTGGCGACGCGCTCCGCAGCGCGCTGGCCAAACACGTGAGTCGTGGAGGAGGCATTGCCAAACAGGTCGTCCGCGCTCAAACACTCATTCATCGCGCGCGCCACAGCGGCATCCACTGGCGTGGTCGCCGCATAATCCAGATAAACCGGCAAATTCAAGCTCACGATCCCGCCTTACGACGGCGGCTCTGCACGCAGGTCAAAAAACCGCGCACGATGTTCGCCTCGTTCTGGTCCAGCTCCGCGCGCTGCATGAGGCGATGGATGCGCTCCATCAGATTCGTGCCGCTTTGCGTGCGATCGCGAAATCCCACTTCCTCCATCACCTGCGCAAGATGCTCATAGAGCCGCGCCATCTGTTCCGGCGTGGCAAGCGGCATTGCCGGCTCAGGCTTGGGAGTCGGCAGGCCCTGCGCCTGGAAGATTTCATAGGCCACGATCTGCGCCGCCATCGCCAGATTGAGCGACAGGTATTCGGCATTGCCCGGAATCCGAATGAGCACATGCGCCACATCCAGCTCTTCATTCGTAAGCCCGCTGCGCTCCGCGCCGAACAACACGGCCACCGCAGAGCGCGCCGTCTCACTCACGATACGGGACGCCGCCTCGCGCACATCCTGAACGCGATAGTTCCCATCGCGCGAGCGCGAAGTGGTTGCTGCGATAAAACCGCAGCCGGCGATAGCCTCGGCCACGGTCTTGACCACCTTCGCCTGCGTAAGCACGTCGTCTGCTCCCGATGCGCGGGCAATGGCCTCACCATGCGGAAACTCCCGCGGCCGCACGAGAATCAATTCATGCAGCCCCATGTTTTTCATCGCCCGCGCGACCGCCCCGATATTCCCCGGATGCGAAGGCTCAACGAGAACGAAGCGGATATCCCCTGATTTCATCTGTTACGCTTTCACCCATGCAGCAGCCGTTACTCAACATCGCCGTCAAAGCCGCGCGCAAGGCCGGCGAAGTCATCATCCGCAGTTTAAACCGCGTCGAAAGCCTGAAGGTGACCTCGAAGGGCCACAACGACTTCGTCACCGAGGTCGACCAGGCCGCCGAGCGCACCATCATGGAGGAGATTCGCCGCCACTACCCTTCCCACGCCTTCATGGCCGAGGAAAGCGGCGTCACGGGCGAAAGCGACACCGTGTGGATCATCGATCCCCTGGATGGCACCACCAATTTCCTGCACGGCTTTCCGACCTTTGCGGTCTCCATTGCCTGCCAGGTGAAAGGCCGGCTGGAGCAGGCGGTGATCTACGATCCGATGCGCGGCGAGATTTTCTCGGCCTCGCGCGGCCAGGGCGCCCACCTGGAGAATTACCGCATCCGGGTGAGCAAACAGAAGGAGCTCGAAGGCGCGCTGATCGCCACGGGATTTCCGTATCGCGAGAACGCGCGGTATGCAGACCCATATCTGGCGATGATGAAGACCATCATGTCCCAGGCCGCGGGCATTCGTCGGCCGGGGTCGGCGGCTCTGGATCTGGCGTATGTGGCCGCAGGCAGGGTGGATGGGTTTTGGGAGATTGGCCTCAGCCCCTGGGATACGGCGGCCGGCACGCTGCTGATTCAGGAAGCGGGCGGGCACATCGGCACGTTAACCGGTGGGGAATATAAACAGGGTGGGCATATCGTCGCGGGCTCGCCGAAGGTTTATGCGGCGTTGTTGGCGGCGATTGCGCCGCATGTGCCAGAAGATTTGAGGGAACAGTAGGGCTCCGGTACCGCTGAGGAATTTCAGGCCGAAATCGCCGCTACGTGCTAGATTCCCAGCCTGCTCAGGAGATTGCCATGCCTTCCTCTGCCCACGAAACGCCGCGTAAAGACAGCGAAGCTGCGATTCTGGATCGGTTATTCCGGCCGGCGGCTGGAGGTTGGCCGAGGGCTGCCGCTGCGGCAATTCTCGGCGTTCACTTCGATCAGCGCGACCATCAGGAAATGACCCGTCTCATGGAGAATGCAAAAGAGGGTGAGCTGTCAGATTCCGACGCGAAACTGCTCGAGAGCTATCGCCATGTAGGACGTCTGCTCGAGTTAATGAAGTCCAGGGCGCGCCGATCGCTGCAGACAACGGCAACCCCTTGAGCCATGGCTCGGATGGATCGCGCTCTGGAGGGCGAGGTCATGCATCGTGCCGGTGGGCTGTGCGAGTACTGCCGCTTCCCTGAAATCGCCACCGAACATTCCTTTCACATCGATCACATTATTGCCGTCAAGCATCGCGGCGCGACTGAGAGCCGCAATCTGGCTTGGGCCTGCTTCTCGTGCAATCTGTTCAAGGGCCCCAACATCGCCGGCCTTGACCTCGCAAGCGGGGAACTGACGCGGCTCTTCAATCCCCGCACGGATGTATGGTCCGAGCACTTCGCATGGCAGGACTGCTGGCTGCAAGGACTTACGTCCATTGGACGCACGACGGCCGCCGTGTTGGAAATGAATCATCCCGATTCCGTAGCGGTGCGCGAAGCGCTGAAAGACGAAGGCCTGTTCAATCCAGAAGAACGATCCTAAAGCGGCGCGGGTAAGATCAGTTGTTCGCCGCGACGCGCTTGCCCATCGGGCTGCTCCAATACCCATAGAGGAAATAGAGCAACACCGCGCCGAGCATGAACCAGCCGAAGAAGCGCAGCACATTCCCTTCCACGCGGGTAATGAGCGCCAGGCAGGACAATATGCCCAAGATAGGCGTGACCGGATAAAACGGCGTCTTGAATGACCGCGGCAGATCCGGCCGCGTGCGCCGCAGCCAGATCACGCTCAAACACACCATCGCAAATGCGGCAAGCGTGCCGACGGAGGTCAAATCCCCCAGCGTATTGATATCGAATATCGCTGCGGCGAGCGCCACGGCCGCCCCCACAATCAAGGTGTTGATCCACGGCGTCTGAAAGCGCGGATGCACTTTCGCCAGCGCCTTCGGCATCAAGCCGTCGCGCGACATGGAGTAGAACACACGCGTCTGGCCGAACATCAGCACCAGGATGACCGAAGTCAAACCCGCAATGGCGCCGATCTTGATGGACTTCGCGAGCCATCCCCACTGCGGACCGAATGTATCCACCGCCGTCGCCACCGGCGCTGCGACATTGAGCTTGGTGTAGGAAATAACGCCCGTGAGCACCGCAGCCGTCGCCATATAAAGCACGGTGCAGATGAGCAGCGAGCCCAAAATGCCGAAGGGCATGTCCCGCCGCGGATTGCGCGCTTCCTGGCCCGCCGTCGAAACGGCCTCGAAACCAATGTAAGCGAAGAACACGATGGTGGCCGCGCGCAGAATGCCGCTCCAGCCAAACTCACCCGGCTTGCCAGTGGCCTCGGGAATAAACGGGTGCCAGTTGTCGGTGTTCACGAAGAACATGCCCACCAGGATGAAGGCGAGAATCACCGCTACCTTGATGACCACGATGATGTTGTTGACCGTCGCCGATTCCGACACCCCCACCACGAGTAGCAGCATCATGGCCAGCACGACGACTACGGCGGGCAGATTGAATGCCGAAGCGACGATATGTGCAGCCGCCACAGACACAACGGACCCCGCGGGCAATTGCACGACCGACCCTGCGGGAACATTGACCAGCGTGCCCTCGGCCAGCATGCGCACGTGGCCCGTGGCCGGATCGATCACGCTGGTGGCCGCCGCGAGCACGGCCTGTCCGTTCTGTGGCATCGCGATATCGATAGCATTGGTGAGCGCAAACCCTGAAGTAGCGGGATTCACCACGTCATACATATGCAGCCCGCCTTGAAACACCCCGGTGAGATGCGCGTTACTGGCGGAAAGGAATTGAGCGGCGGAGCCGTCCGCGATTTGCGCGGTAAGGCCATTCAGACTGACAAGCGGATCGGTCAATTGAAATGTGGTGAGCTGCGACACTACAAGCTTGCCCATCGCCTGGGTGTACTCGGCGGGAATCAGAATACCGATGTCATGCAGCAGGCTGACGGCGTAGCCGGACCAGCCGACCGCGACCACTGAGGCGGCAAGGCCATATTCCAGCAGCAGCAGCGAACCCATGATCCAGGCCGCGAACTCACCGACGGTGGTGTAAGAATAGGTGTAGGCGGAGCCCGCGACGGGGAGCACCGAAGACAGCTCGGCATAACAGAGGCCCGCGAAGGCGCAGACGATGCCGGCGATAACGAAGGAAAGCATGACGGCAGGGCCGGCGTGCAGTGCGGCGGCATTGCCGGTGCGCACGAAAATGCCCGCGCCGATGATGCAGCCGATGCCGAGCAGAACGAGGTGCATCGGCCCGAGAGAGCGTTTCAATTCGCTGCGGTCGTATTCGGCCTGAACCTGGTCGACCGATTTGGTGCGCCAATTCATGAGCAACCCCCGAAACTGAAAGTGGCGCGATTGTACGGAGCGCCCGGCTCACTAGCTACGCCAATCTCAATACGCCCCCTCCCTTGCCCTCCCCCGTAAAACGGGGGAAGGAAAAGATCCTGTCCCCTCCCCCGTTTTACGGGGGAGGGTTAGGGTGGGGGCATCTCAATGGTGACGCGAATCCATGAGCCGGCGCAGGCGAATATTGATCAATTCGACGCCCACCGAGAAGGCCATCGCGAAGTACAGATAGCCCTTCGGAATTTCGAAATGAGCGCTCTCGGCGATGAGCGCCATGCCGATGAGGATGAGGAAGGCGAGGGCCAACACCTTGATGGTGGGGTGCCGGTCGATGAATGCGCCGATGGAGCCGGAAACCCACATCATCACCAGGATCGCAATGACGATGGCGGCCACCATGATAGACAGCTGGTTCGCGAGCCCGACAGCAGTAAACACCGAATCCAGCGAGAAGATGATGTCGATAATGGCGATCTGAAAGACCGTCATCGCGAAATTGGCGAACACGCGCTTCGCCCCTTTGGGAGCGGCCCCTTCGAGCGTGTGGTGGATCTCAAGCACGCTCTTGGCGAGCAGGAACAGGCCGCCGGCGAAAAGAATCAAGTCCCGCCCGGAAACCCCTTGCTCGCCGAGAAAAAACCACGGCTTGGTGAGCCGGGTGAGCCATACGATGGAGAACAGCAGCGCGATGCGCGTGAGCATTGCAAATGCGAGGCCGGTGATGCGCGCGGAATTCTGCTGGTGCGCCGGCAGGCGCCCAACCAGAATGGAAATAAAGATGATGTTATCTACGCCGAGAACGATCTCGAGCAGCGTCAGCGTGACGAATGAGAGCCACGCGTGCGGGTCTGTCAGTAACTCAATCATCACGGGAGATGGTCAATCGCTTCCTTCTTGACCGTCGGGAAGACATCTTCGGCGGTGAGCCCGCAATCGAGCGCGATGGAGCTCGAGATGTAGATAGAGGAATACGTGCCCGCGATGATGCCGATCAACAGGGCCTCTGAAAAGCCCTGCAATACCGGCCCGCCGAGAAACAGCAGCGCGACCACCACAATGGCGGTGACCACCTTGGTCATGATGGTGCGCGACAGCGTTTGATTGATGGATTGATCCAGCACGACCGCGGGCGGCGCGCGGCGGTTGGTTTCGAAGCGCTCACGGATGCGGTCGAAGACGACGACGGTGTCGTTGAGCGAATAGCCGATGACGGCGAGGATGGCCGCAACCACGGCGAGATCGAACGGCGTTTGAGTGATCGAGAAGATGCCCAGCACCAGAATGGGATCGTGCATTACGGCAAGGATGGCGCCGAGCGAGAGCTTCCAGGTATGAAAGCGGAATGCAATGTAGATAAAGATGAGCAGCAGCGTGAAAGTGAGCGCCCAGATGGCGCTGTTGCGCAGCTCACCGCCGACCTGCGGCCCGACGACCTCCAGGCTTTTGATTTCCGCGCCCCGGTCTAGGGCTTTCAATGCCGATTCGAGCTTTGCGCGGATGACGTCGCCGGTTTGTCCCTGCGGTTGCGGCGGCAGGCGGATTGCGACATCGCGTGCAGAGCCGAAAGTCTGCACGCTCGGTTCGCCCCGGAAGCCCGCCGCTTCGAGACGCTTGCGCACCAGATCGACATCGACCGTCTGTGGAAAGCTCGCCGCCACACTGACGCCGCCGGTGAAATCGATGCCGAGGTTCAGGCCGCGCGTAAAGAACGAAGCGAAAGAGATGAGCATCAGCGCGATCGACAACCCGTACCAGATCTTACGGGTCGCCATGAACGGGAAGTTCGTCGGCTTGTGGAAAAATTCCATAAATAATGTCCTCTGCAACGCCCCTCCCTGCCCTCCCCCGTGCAACGGGGGAGGGTTAGGGTGGGGGCATCTTATATGGGTAGGCGGGTGAGCTTGCGCTTGCCCCCATAGAGCAGCGTGATCAACGCACGACTGCCCATCAGTGAAGTGAACATCGATGTGCCGATGCCGAGCGTCAGCACCACGGCGAAACCGCGTATGGGGCCGGTGCCGAACACCCAGAGCACGATGCCTGCTATCAATGTAGTGATGTTGGAGTCCGCGATGGCTGAAAAGGCCTTCTCGAAACCTGCGCGGATGGCCGCCTGGGGCGAAACTCCATTGCGCAATTCCTCACGGATACGCTCGTAAATCAGCACGTTCGCATCCACCGCCATACCGACGGTGAGAATAATGCCTGCGATGCCCGGCAACGACAGCGCCGCGCCCATCAACGACAGCAATGCTGTGAGCAGCACCACGTTGGCAAGCAGCACCACGTCCGCAATCAAACCGAACAATTTGTAATAGAGGGCCATGAAGGCGAACACGCCCAGCATGCCGATGATCAGCGCGCGCACGCCTTTCTCGATGTTTTCCTGCCCGAGGCTCGGGCCGACGGCCCGTTCCTCGATGACATAAATCACCGTGCTCAACGAGCCGGAGCGAAGTAACAACGCAAGCTCATGCGCCCCGCCTTGCGTCATGCCGGTGATCTGAAAATTGTTGCTGAACACGCCGCGGATGGTGGCGAGGTTGATGATTTTCTCGTCGGTAATGTCGCGGCTAACCTTCTTGCCGCCCATTTCCACGCTCTCGCGACGCTTTTCGATCAACACCACGCCCATGCGCTTGTTGAGATTGGCCTGCGTGGTCTTGAGCATGCGCTCGCCCGCGCGGGCATCGAGCTTCACCGAAACGCCGGGACCGTCCTGCGTGGCTGTCGAAGAAGCATTGGTCAATTGATCGCCGGTGGCGATCACGTCGCGCTTGAGCAGCACTGGAACGCCTTCGTACGTGTAAAGCTTCGCGCCAAAAGGCGCGCGCCCACGCTGTGCGGCTTCGAATGCATTGTTCTGCGTATCTTCGAGGCGGAACTCGAGGGTGGCGACCTTGCCCAGAATGTCTTTGACTTCAGCCGAATTCTGCACGCCCGGCAGCTGCACGTTGATGCGATCCACGCCCTGCCGCTGCACGATAGGCTCGGAAACTCCGAGCTCATTCACGCGGTTCTTGAGCGTGATGATGTTCTGCTGAATGGCGTAATCCTGCCGCTCGCGGATTTGCGCAGTGGAGAGCACGGCCTGCACGGCGGACCAGCCGCTGAGCTCTGCGACGCTGAATTTGAGATCGGGCAAGGCTTTGGCCAGCGCAGCACGCGCCGCTTCCGAGTCTGAGCCGGCGGGCAAGGTGACGCGAACGCCATTGGCCACAGGACTATCGATGGCAATCGACGTGACGTCCGTGAAGGGCAATTTGGCTTGCGTCAGCGTGCGGCGAATATCATTGGCGTAGCCGTCGAGCAGCTGGCTGACGGCGCTGGCCACATCCACCTGATAGAGCAGATACAACCCACCGCGCAGATCGAGCCCCAGCGGCATGGGGCGCAGGCCCATTTTCCGCAGCCAATCCGGAGTGCGCGGCGCGAAGGACAGGGCCGTGACGTATTGGTCTTTGAAATGGTCGTTGACGGCGTCGCGGGCCTCGAGCTGGCTCGTCACGCTCGGGAAACGCAGCATCAGGCGGCCGTTATCGACATAGGCGCTGCTGTAGGCAATCTTCTGTTCTTTTAGGAAAGACCCCACCGTTTGTTGAGCCGTAGCGTCGACCGCTTCGCGGTCCTTGCGGGCGACCTGCAGCGCCGGGTCCTCACCGAAGAGGTTGGGCAGCGCGAACAGGAATGCGAGCAGGAGAACGGAAGCGACGAGGATATATTTCCAGCGGGCGTACTCGAGCATTGTTATGCGCTTTTGATCGTGCCTTTTGGAATCAGGGAGGTGACCTGGAATTTCTGCACTTTGATGCGCACGCCCTCGGCGATTTCCAGGGTGACGAACAGGTCCCCGACTTCAACGATGCGGCCCAAAATGCCGCCGGCGGTGACCACTTCATCGCCTGCCGAAAGCTTGCCGACCAGGGCCTGATGCTCCTTGGCCTTTTTCTGCTGCGGGCGGATGAGCAGGAAATAGAAGATGACGATGAAGACGACCATCATCAGCAGCGGGGCGATTCCACCGCCGCCGGACGCGGGCGCGCCTTGCGCAAAAGCCTCGGGGATCAAACTCATGGCAGCTCTACGGATTCGGAGGGGGCGGCATTATGCCACAGCGTTCGCGCCAATCTGCCGCAAATGCGGCGAGGCGACCGGCCGCGATGGCCTCGCGCAGGGAACGCATGAGCTGCAGGTAAAAATGCAGGTTATGGAGAGTGTTGAGCCGGGCGCCCAGGATTTCATTGCAGCGGTCGAGATGGCGCAGGTAGGAGCGGGAGTAATTGCGGCAGGTGTAGCAGGCGCAGGCCGGGTCGATGGGTGCGAGGTCGGCCTGATGCGCGGCGTTGCGGATGTTGATGACGCCTAAGGAAGTGAAGAGGTGGCCGTTGCGGGCATGACGGGTAGGCATGACGCAGTCGAACATGTCGATGCCGCGGAGCACGGCCTGGATGATGTCTTCGGGGCGGCCGACGCCCATTAGATAACGGGGGCGGTCTTCGGGCATGTGGGGGACGACTTCTTCGAGCACCCGCAGACGTTCCTGCTCGGGTTCGCCCACCGCCAGACCGCCCACTGCGAGGCCTGCGAAGTTGAATTTCGACAGCGCCTCGAGCGAGGCCAGCCGCAACGGCGTATACATCCCGCCCTGGACGATCCCAAACAAATTACCCGGCGGTTCGTCCTGATGATAATGAGCGTGGCTGCGCTCGGCCCAGCGCATCGAGCGTTCCATGGAAGCGCGCGCCTCGTCCTCCGTTGCGGAAAATGGCGTGCAGTCGTCGAACGCCATTGCAATATCCGAGCGCAGCGCCAGTTGTACGCTCATTGAATCCTCAGGCGTCAGCCGGACATCCGAGCCATCGATAGGCGATTTGAAGCGCACGCCCTCTTCCGTGATCTTGCAGAGTTTACGCAGGCTGAATACTTGAAACCCGCCGGAGTCGGTGAGGATAGGTTTCTGCCAGTGCATGAAGCCGTGCAGCCCGCCGTGGGCGGCGACGATCTGCGGCCCCGGCCGCAGCATCAGATGAAAAGTGTTACCCAACAAGATCTGCGCGCCCAGCCCTTGCAGTTCCTCCGGCGTCATTGCCTTCACGGTTCCATAGGTTCCCACAGGCATGAATGCGGGGGTTTCGACGATTCCATGCGGCAGCGTCAGCTGCCCGGTTCTCGCGGCTCCGTCCTTGGCAACGACCTTAAATTCCACGGCTCACGCTCCGTCTGCCCATGCTCTCCGTTATAAACATCGCGTCGCCATAACTAAAAAACCGATATTTCTCCTCAACAGCATGCGCATACGCCGCGAGCGCCTGCTCCCGCCCTGCAAAAGCGCACACCAGCATCAGCAACGTCGATTCCGGCAAATGAAAGTTGGTCAGCAACGCATCGACCACTTTAAATTCAAACCCCGGCTTTATAAACAAACGCGTCTCGCCCGAGTAAGGCGCAAGCGTCTCATTGGTCTCCAAGGCCCGCGCCACCGTAGTCCCCACCGCGATCACGCGCTTCGCCTTCTCAATCGCCGCGCAAGTCTCCGCACTAATCGTCACGCGCTCCGCATGCATTCTATGCGCGTCCAGGTCGTCCACGCGCAGCGGCTGAAACGTTCCCGCACCCACATGCAGCGTCACAAATGCGCGCCGGACGCCCTTCTTCTCCAACGCCGCGATCAATTCCGCGTCGAAATGCAAACTCGCGGTAGGCGCGGCCACCGCCCCGGCTTCGCGCGCAAAGATGCTCTGATACCGCTCTCGATCCGCAGCGCTCGGCGTACGCCGGATATACGGCGGCAGCGGCACATCGCCATACCGCTCGAAGAACTCGAGCGCCGGTGCGGGAAACTGCAGCTTCCACAGTTCATCGTATCTTCCGATGACGCGCACGGCGCCCCCGGCCGTAGCGATTTCGAGCTCTTCTCTTATGGCCTTGCTGGCGCGCAGTTGGACGAGCGCTTGGTTATCTCCCAGCGGGCGTTCGAGAAAAATTTCTATGCGGCCGCCGGTAGGCTTCATCCCCATCAAGCGGGCGGGCACTACGCGCGTGTCATTGAATACGAGCAGATCGCCGGGGTGGAGCAGTTGCGGTAAATCCCGGATCGTGCGATCGGAAAACGCGCCGCTTTTCCCATCGAGCACGAGCATGCGGCTCGCCGATCGCTCGGCGAGCGGACTCTGGGCGATCAATTCTTCGGGGAGGATGTAGGAAAAATCGGCGCGTTGCACGCACACATCTTACCGGACACCGCCGGAGGTTGGGCTTAAGTCTTCGAAGCCCAACCTACTCGCTTGTTCGCAGAAACTTGACGTTCTTGCGTTCCGCGGTTGCCGGCACGGTAACGTCTAAATTCATCGCTTTCTTCTGGCGCATTACCCGCACCGCGATCTTTTCGCCCGGCTGATACGACCTCAATATCCGCGTGGCATGCGAGCCGCTGGTCGGCTTGCGGCCATCGATTGAAAGAATCACATCGCCATCCTCGAGCTTGAGCGAATCTTCCTTCGGCGCCCGCACTACAAGCACGCCCTCTTCTGTCCCAAAATACCGGCCCAACTGTGGTGTAAGGCCGGCAAGCTCCATGTCGGCGAATTCGCCGCCGTGGAAATTGCGAATGAAGGCCATAGGGGTGTCGGAATCAAAATCCATTCCGGGGGCGCCCGGCGGCAATAGGGGCAAAGGTGGCAGTGGATGCGCGAGCATCCCGAACGAGGGCCGCGCGATCACCACGAAATCCCGCGGTTTGCCGTCTCTCAATACGCGCATATTCACTTTGCTCTCTGGCTCCACCTTGCGCATGAGCCGGGTGACTTCGCGCGCGGACTCGCCTTTGACCTCGCTGCCGTTGACCATGACGATAACGTCGTTGGGGCGAATGCCGGCTTCGGCGGCTGGGCCGCCGGGACTTACGTCTTTGACTTTCGCACCGTCTTTGCCGCTGGCGGGGTCCAATTGAACGCCAATGATGGCGCGGCGCGGGCTGCCGCCCATCGTCATGAAGCGGTCCATCACGGGTCTGCCAATTTCGCCGGAAAGCTCGGCGACTTCATGCGCGGCTTGATCCAGCCGTTCGCGAGCGGCGTCCAGTTTGGCTTCAAGATCCTCGTTAGACTTTTCGTCTGCTGCGAACGCAGCGGGCGCCGCGAGCGCGGCGGCCATCATCAACATCAAGATAGATTTCTTCATACGTTCCTCTTCAATGTTCGTTACGGCGCCGCGGCAACCAGCGTTTCCGCGTAGCGCACCTGGGCGAGGGAATTGACGAGCCGCGCGCGTTCGTGTTGAAGCGCAACGAGGTGGCTGGGATTCACGGCGTCCAGGCTTTCGTCGCTCATCACGTCGTCCATCCATGCGATGCGATCTTCGAGATCGGCGACGGCGCTGCGAGTGCCGACGCGCATCACGGCCGGCTCGGCGGGCAGGCGCGCGAGCCAACGCTCGGAGACTTTCGCCTGCGCGAGGGATTTGGGATCAGGCAGCGCAAGCATAGGCAGCTCCGCCTGCGCGGTTGCCGTTTGTGTCTGGTATTGGATGGGACCGAGGCGGCTCCACATCGCAGTGCCCGCCACAAATGCTGCAAGGCCTGCGGCCAATGCAGCGTAACGCCACATGGACACGGGGCGGCGATTCATGTGGCGCTGAAATTCCGTCCACTCCATAGGAGGCGGTAGCTCAGCGGGCAAGTCCCGCAAGCGCTGCGCGATGGCAGTGGAGTTTTCTAAGTGGGAGTGCATGGCTGTCTTTCCGCGTGGGGCTCGAACCAGGCGCGCAGGCGGCGGTGCGCACGGGCGAGCTGGGATTTTGAAAAGCTGGTGGTACGGCCGAAGGCCTGCGCGATTTCCTCGTGGGAGTAGCCTTCGACTTCATAGAGCCAGACGACGGCGCGGGCCGTGGGGGAGAGAGTGATGAGCGCGCGTTCCACGTCCAGGCTTTCGGGTGCGGGGGCGTGGGTGACGTGGGCGTCGAGGTCAAGGCGTTGGACCTCGGCGCGCGCGCGATGCCAGGGCGAGCGCAGGTACATGAGGCATTTTGAGATGGCGATCTGGCGGAGCCACGCTCCGAGCGGCGCTTCGGCGCGGTAGGTATTCAGGCGCTCATAGAAGGCGATCATGGTGTCTTGGAAGAGATCTTCGGCGAGCGCTTTGCTGCCGGCCATGCGGCGGATCAAGCCGAATGTGGCGGGGGCCAAGTCTGCGTACAGCTGGGCGCGGGCGTGCTCGTCGCCGCGGCAGGCCAGGGCCACGAGTTCGGGCGGCGCAGTGATTTGGACCAGGTGCGTCACGGAAGGGTTAGATGCACTCAGGACGGAAAAGGTCGCAAGTTCCTTTATACTCCGCGCCCCTACTCGGTGCCCGAGTGGCGGAATTGGTAGACGCAGTGGACTCAGACTAAGCAAATTGAGCCCTCAGGGAGAAATCTCTGGGGTGTAGCCCGTCAAAGTCGGTGAAGGCCCTGAACGCGAGCGCGTTCGAGCTAACGCCGAGCCAAGCCCTGACGAAGGGAAGGTGTAGAGAGCAGACGGCGGGCGCCTAAGGTCGCAAGACTATGGCGAAGGCGTGCTCCAGACCACGAACCGATGCGAATGAACTTTGCGTTGGACAGCGAAAGCTGGAGTGGGATGAAAATCCACCGCCCTTAAAAGCGTGTCGGTTCGAGTCCGACCTCGGGCACCAGCCAATTCTTTCAGCCGATAACAACGCGTATCATCTGGTCACAGGGAGTACGCGTTTTTTCCTTATTTTATAGGCTTTCCCGCGCTCACTGTGCATCAGGCCACCCCTTGACAGCTTAAACTTGGGATGGGTAACTTTGTGGGTAACAGGTTCCGAGCCCCGCAAAACGGCACGGAGTTACCCACAACGGCGAAAAGGACCCCAAATGCCCCTCACCGACACCGAGATTCGTCTCGCGAAACCAAAAGAAAAGCCGTACAAATTATCCGAGGGCGGTAGTTTGTCGCTGATGGTGAATCCGAATGGCTCGAAATGGTGGCGCTTTCGATATCGAATCAACGGCCGCGAAAAAATGCTGTCCTTCGGCGTGTATCCAGATGTGCCACTGAAGCTCGCACGCGGACGCCGTGACGAAGCGCGCAAGCTGATTGCGGCGGGCGGCGATCCCGGTACGGAGCGAAAGGCAACCAAGGCAGTCCAGGTGGACACTTTTGAGACCATTGCACGCGAATGGTTCGAGCTCCAGGCCCATCCGCCAGCCGACTCGAATCGCGCGCCGCTGAGTCCGATCACGGCGAAAAAGACCGAGTGGATGCTCGACGCATTCCTGCTGCCCGACTTGGGGTCACGCCCTATTACGGAGATCAAGGCGGCGGAATTGTTCACCGTGCTCCGGAAAATCGAGAACCGCGGAATTCGTGAAACCGCGCACCGGGCGCGCTCGCTGGCCAGCCGAATCTATCGTTACGCAGTAGCGACAGGCCGCGCGGATCGCGACATCACGATCGATCTACGCGGCGCATTGGCGCCCATCGTCACCAAGAACCGCGCGGCGATCACCGATCCGACGCTAATCGGGGAATTGCTAAGAACGATTGACGGCTATCAAGGGCAACCTGGAACCGCCTACGCTCTCAAGCTCTCACCTTATGTGTTTGTACGCCCCGGCGAATTACGTGCCGCCGAGTGGAACGAATTCGACCTCAAAGCCGCGGAATGGCGGATTCCGGCCGAGCGGATGAAAATGCGTGAGCGCCATATCGTCCCCCTCTCCCGCCAAGCCCTGGAGCTTTTGAAACAGCTGCATGCGCACACGGGATACAGTCGATATTTGTTTCCTGCTTTGCGAACCGCCGACCGCCCGATGTCGAACAACACCGTGAATGCCGCACTTCGCCGCCTCGGATATTCAACGGATGAGATGACGGGGCACGGATTTCGCGCTCTCGCCTCGACCTGTCTCAATGAGCAAGGATGGCATCCGGATCTGATTGAGCTGCAATTGGCTCATGCGGAAAGCAACAAGGTGAGGAGTGCATACAACCGGGCGCAGCGATTGGCGGATCGGAAGAAAATGATGCAGGCGTGGGCCGACTATCTGGATGCGTTACGAGCCGGCAATGCCGTACCGATTACCCTCACCCGTGCGGCGTGATGCGTAATTGGCAACAAGGAATACTTAAAAATGGCTTTGCGCCCAACTGAATCTGCCGGTGAAATCGTTCTGCACCAGACAGAAGACGGTCGGACCCGCCTTGAAGTGAAATTTCAGGGCGAGACCGTCTGGTTGACGCAAGCGCAAATGGTCAAGCTGTTTCAGACCACGAAACAGAACATCAGCCTTCACATTCAGAACATTTACGAAGAGCAGGAACTCGAGCGCTCCGCAACCGTCAAGGATTCCTTGACAGTTCGTCAGGAGGGAAAACGCTAAGTTTCCCGCAGCATCGAGCACTACAATCTCGACGTCATCATCGCCGTCGGCTACCGCGTCAAATCCCGTCGCGGCACCCAATCCCGGATCTGGGCCACCGAACGTCTCAAGGAATACATGCTCAAGGGTTTCGTCATGGACGACGACCGCCTCAAGCGCGGTGCAGAATAAGATGCACTGGGCGGCGCATGGACAAACCGCCGCCGAAGTCGTTCACGCTCGTGCCGATGCCGGAAAACCCAACATGGGCCTGACCAATTGGGAAGGCAGCCGTCCTCGTAAGACCGACGCCGGTATTGCCAAGAACTATCTGACCGAAGAGGAACTGGATGTTCTGAACCGCATCGTTACGCTCTACCTGGAATTTGCCGAACTGCAGGCGCGCGTCCGGCAGCCAATGTACATGCGCGACTGGATCGCCAAACTCAATGATTTCCTGCGCGTGAGCGGCCGGGACATCCTGACGCACGCCGCCAAGATCAGCCACGAGCCATGGCGAGTGTTCCTCGAATGTGGGTATGGGTCCATCTGCATTGTGGCGTACCACATCTCTTGCCATCTTGAAAGTTGTCAGACAAGATAACCGCCCATGACCCAGATCAAACACGTCCGAACCACTATCTGGGAGTGGACGGGAGGCGTGACTCCGCTGGCGCCGAACTCCTGCAGATCATCGCGCTCTGTGTGATGACCTGCCGGGTTTGGGTCTGACCTTGCGAACGCCGCAATCCACCGAGTTTCGGCAGGTGAAATAATGATGACGAGCTATGATTTCAAAGGGCGCACGGCAGTCGTCACCGGAGGGGCGCAAGGCATTGGCCTCGCTCTCGTGCGTCGGATGGCGGCGTGCGGCGCGCAGGTGGCGGTGCTGGACCGAGCGGCGGCGCAGGCGCAGATCGAACCTAGTGCGGGTATCGTTCTAATTGACGTTGACGTGACTCGTGCGGATCAGGTGGACGCGGCGGTAAAGCAGGTCATTGAGCGCTTCGGTCGCCTCGACATGCTCGTCAACAGCGCCGGCATCGCCGGCCCCAATGCGCCGCTGTGGCAATACGATGTCGATGAATGGCGCCGCATCATTGATATCGATCTCATCGGCACGTTTCTCACCTGCCGCGCCTGCGTACCTGAAATGCTGAAGACCGGCTGGGGTCGCATCGTCAATATTGCTTCAATAGCGGGTAAGGAGGGCAACCCCAACGCCTCAGCTTATTCAGCCGCCAAAGCCGGCGTTCTCGGAATGACAAAATCGCTGGGAAAGGAGCTGGCCGGAACCGAGATTCGCGTCAACGCGATTACCCCCGCAGCGGTCCGTACGGCGATTTTCGACCAGATGACGGACGAGCACATCCGCATGATGCTTTCCAAGATACCCCTGGGACGATTCGGTACGGTGGACGAGATCGCCTCGCTTTGCATGTGGCTCTGCTCCGACGAGTGCTCCTTCTCAACCGGCGCGGTCTTCGACGTCTCGGGCGGGCGTGCCGTCTATTAGCATAGATAGAATGACCATCATGATGTTCTCGCCGGTATGATGTCCGCAGTTACCGATCCAGGTTCCTTCGCGATGCCCAGTCAGGCGCCGCTCGACCGCCCTACTGTCGCCGATCAGGTTGCCCAGCGCATCATGGCCTTGTCGCGCTGGTGCGGCTGGCCTGCGAACGGGCGACGCCGCAAGTGATTCAAAAGCTGCAGACGCTTGCCAAGACCGGACACAAATTCATCAACGACCCCGTCGGCTTTCGCCTGCTCGATTTTGAGTTTCATCAAACGATTAATGAGTCGGCCGCAAGCCCGATACTGGCGCGGATATCGCTCTCGCTCTATGAGCTTGGATTCAAGTTTCGCCGCATCGCGACCGAAACGCGCGGCGCTGATCAAAACCAGCGTGGCCGATCACGAGGTGCTCGTCAAAGCCATTGCCTCACGCAAGCCCAGGCCATCGTCAAGAACCGGCATCGCCAGCGCGCGGCTGGCTGACGGGAAATACTCAGTGAACTTCAACAGGCGCGCTGTCAGCGGGCTCATTGCCGCGGCGCTCGCGGCGCCAGCGATCGCACAGATCGCACGCCCGCGCACGATTGCGCTGTTGCTCGACAGCCTGATCTCCCCTTTTTGGGTGGCGAGCCTCGAGAGCCTGCGGCGTGAAGCCGCGCGACGCGGCTGGTCCGTGCTGGAAGCCGTCTCCAACATGGACGACAACAAACAGTACAGCCAGGTCCAGGCGATGATCCAGCGGAAGGTTGACGGCATCGTCATCATCCATACGGATGACAAGGCGGTGATTCCCGCCATACGCACCGCAAATGCCGCCCACGTGCCGATGGTGCATTTCAACCGCCCGCCGGCGCCAAGCGATGCGTACTCGGTCGCCGTGGTCGCGGACAATCGCAAACTGATGCACGACACCGTTTCCGCGCTCATTGAGATCGCGCGGCGTCAGGGCGGGCGCTACAAGGCCGCGATTCTCATTGGCGATCTCGGGGATGCCAACGCGGTAAAACGCCGCGACGGCTTTCAGGAAGCCGTGGATCGCAACGGAGATATCGTCGAGGTCGTCTCGCGCATCGCCACGGAATGGAATGCAGACAAGGCCTTTGCGGGTTTATCCAATGCATTGCAGGCGCACCCCGACATCAACATGCTGGTGACCTCGTCCGATTTCCTCACACCGCAAATCGAGCAGGCGCTGCGCGTGGCCGGCAAATGGAAGAAAGCGGGCGAGCCGGGCCATGTGCTGATCGCGGGCTTCGATGGCGATGAGAAAGGTTATGAGCAGTTGGCCGCCGGCTATTTCGATGTCGACGGGGTGCAGAACCTCAATTACGAGGTGCAGCTCGCGTTCGATGCGCTTGAGAAAATGTGGGCGGGCGACAGGCCGCCCAAAGTGCTCGTCGATCCCGGGTTTGTGATTACGCGGGAGAATCTGCTCGAGAAGCGCGAGCAAATGTGGGGCTATTCGATCTGGAAAGCCAAGTCCGCGCCGGCCGGCGCAGTGGCCGCCGATGCTGCAAGCGGCGCAGTCAACGGCATTGCCGGCGGTGGTACAGCCGCGCCGGCGGGATGGACATGGGCGGCTTTTTTAGCCGCGGCGCTCGTTTTTGCGCAAGCCTTCTTTTCAGCCGATACGCTGCGGGACACCGTGCTCGCGATGCTGCCGCTTGCGATTCTCGTGGTGGGTCAAACACTGGTGCTGCTCATAGGCCACATAGACCTTTCCATGACAGCCGTCATGGCGATGGGTAGCGTGGCCAGCGCCTCGGTCATGACGCGGCACGCGCAGGACTTAGGCGAGCCCTGGACGACCGCTTCAGGTATAGCGACATGTCTTGGTTTGGGGTTGGCAATAGGTCTGTTCAACGGCGTATGCACCGCCCTCTTACGCATGCCTTCGTTTATCGTCACGCTCGCCGTGATGATGCTGGGCGGGGGCGCCGCGGTTTGGTACGCCTCTTCGGTTTCAGACACGGTGAGCATCGGCGGCTTGCCCGAGACCTTTCGAACGATCGGTTATGGCGCGATTTTGGGCGTTCCGGTGGCGCTCATTCTCTGCGGGCTCATATTGCTCGCGGCGTGGTGCATGCTCTCCCGCACGCTCCTCGGGCGATGGGTCTATGCGATTGGTCACAACGCGCAGGCGGCGCGTATCTCCGGGGTTCCTGTGCATGGCGTCACTATCGCAATGTTTGCGATTTCCGGAATGTGCGCTGCGCTGGCCTCGATCATCTACACGAGCCGGATTGAGACCGGTCTGCCGACGCTCGGGCAGAACATGCTGCTCGATATCATCGGCGCGGCGGTCATCGGTGGCGTCAGTCTTTTTGGCGGGCGCGGCCATGTGCTCATGGCGCTCGCCGGCGTCGCCTTTCTGTCTGTCCTGGATAAATCCCTGCAGCTACTTGGCCTGTCGCTGTTTCTTGTGCTGGCCATCAAAGGCAGCGCGATTCTGATAGCCGCGATCGCCGACGCCGCACGCCCGCGCCGCAGGGCCGGCTCGTGAGCGGCCCGCGCCTGCAGATCGACGCGCTCAGCAAATCGTTTTTTGGCGTGCGCGTCTTGCAGGACGTGAGCTTCGAGGCGCACGCGGGAGAGGTGCTGGGCATCGTGGGCGAGAATGGCTCGGGCAAATCGACGAGCATGAATATCCTGGCGGGCGTGCTGCCGCCCGATGGCGGCACTGTCCTGCTCGACGGCAAAAGCTATGCGCCGCGCAACCGCCGCGATGCGGATGCGGCGGGCATCGCTTTCATTCAACAGGAGCTCAGCATCTTTGCCAATCTGACGGTGGCGGAAAATCTGTTCCTGAACCATTTTCCGCGGCTGTGGAACGGCGTGCCTATTCTTTCTTCCAGAAAGATGCGTGCCCGCGCGCTCGAGCTTCTGCGCAGCGTCGATCTCGACATCGATCCGGGGGCCGAGGCCGGCACTCTATCGGCCGGAGAGCGCCAGCTGCTCGAGATCGCGCGTGGCCTGTCTTGCGATGCCCGCGTCATGATTTTCGATGAGCCCACGACTTCGCTCACGCAACGGGAAGCCGATCGATTGTTTGAGATCATCGGGCGTTTGCGGGCGCGTGGCGTAGCGATCCTCTACATCAGTCACGCGCTGGAGGATGTCCTGCGGCTATCCGATCGCATCGTGGTGATGCGCGATGGGCAGGTGACGCTGCGCACGCCGGCCACGGGCGTCACGGCGCACGATCTGGTGGTCGCCATGGTAGGCCGGTCGATCGAGGCGCTGTTTCCCGCGCGACCGCCACGGCCCGATATTTCAGCGCCCCTTCTGGAAGTCGAAAGTGTTGCAGAGCCGGGCCGGGTGGACGGCATCACTTTTCAAGTCAACAAAGGCGAGATTGTCGGGCTCGCGGGCCTCATGGGTTCGGGGCGCTCGGAGCTGGCACGCATTCTGTTTGGTCTGGATCCGCACAGCCGGGGCAGCGTTCGCAGCGGTGACCACGGTTTGGCATCCGGCGATATCGCGGCTCGCATTGCAGCCGGCGTAGCGTTTCTGACCGAGGACCGCCGCCATGAGGGTCTGATGATGGAGGCCAGCGTCGCGGATAACATGGCGCTGGCCGCGCTGCCGATGTTCGTCACGGGCATCGAGCGGCGCATCAGAAACGAGCCGCTGAATGCGGCGCTCCAGGCGTTGGCCACTCAGCTGAGCTTGAAAAGCGGCGATATTCGTTCTGTCGCGGTGCGCACTCTGTCCGGCGGCAATCAGCAGAAGGTCGTGCTCGGCCGCTGGCTGTTGCGGAAGCCGGCATTGTTCATTCTGGATGAGCCGACCCGCGGTGTTGACGTGGGCGCTAAAGAGGAGATCTATCGGGTTCTCGTCCGGTTGGCGGAGAGCGGCATGGGAATTCTGGTCATCTCTTCGGATATCGAAGAGCTGCTTGGCTTGAGCGATAGAATTCTGGTGATGCACCGCGGCCGATTGCAGGCGCAATTCGACCGTGCCGGATTCGACCGGGAAAAGATTCTGCAAGCGGCCTTCGGGCAGGAGAAGGCTGCGTGAGTGCGGCGCTGAGATGGGCCCCGCTGATTTTTCTCGCTGTCATCCTGACGGCATTCGGTGCGACCTCACCGCGCTTTCTCACGACGGAAAACTTCAGCGCGATTCTTACACAGTCGAGCTGGCTCGTGGTCGTTGCTTTAGGAATGAATTTCGTATTGCTGACGGCCGGTGTGGACCTATCGGTAGGCGCTGCGATGTATCTGGCCGCAGTCACCGTCGGGCTCGGGCTATCGAGCATGCCGATATGGGTCTGTCTGCCGGTAGCAATTGGAGTCGGCGCAATTTTTGGCGCCCTGAATGGGCTCTTCATCGTCAAGCTGCGCCTGCCGGCTTTCATCGTCACGCTCGCGATGATCTTCGTCGGGCGGGGGCTCGGTCTTTATCTATCGTCGACGAAAGTGGTATTCGCAGGTTCCGTGGTGGCGGACTTCGGACGCGCGAAGCTGGCCGGCGTGCCCGTTCCATTGTGGCTTGCGGGTGTTGCAATGCTTCTCAGTGAGATGATGCTGCGTGCGACGCCGTTTGGACCTTACGTTCGCAGTATCGGCGCCGACAGCGAAGGAGCGCGACGGGCCGGCGTGCCGGTCAAAGCAGTCACATGGAGCGTGTACGGTCTCGGCGGCGCGTTTGCCGGATTCGGCGGCTTTATCTCGCTCAGCCAGACTTCCGCGGCATCGGGGGCTTTCGGTCAAAACGCCGAGTTTCTGGCCATTGCGGCTGCGGTGCTCGGGGGCACGAGTTTGTTTGGCGGGCGCGGCAGCCTGTGGGCTCCCGTGATCGGGGCTGTCCTCATTACAACCGTGCAGAACGGCTTGGTGATGATCAACGCGAACCCCTACGTGTATCCGGTGATTACCGGAGCGGTTATTTTCATAGCCGCTCTGCTCGACAGTGTCCGTCTGCGGCGCCTCACGCGAATGGAGCGCCGTCGCGTATATGGGGAGGAGCCGAGGCTTAGCACCTGACGAAGTGGGAGCCGATTCATGTTCCATCGCGAGGAGCAGAGCAGGATCAGTCGGATATCATTCGATACGTAAACACTCTCGATGACATGGTCGCCTGTTTTATAGCGACGCCTGCAGTCATCGCGGTCGAGCCCTTCACGTCAAAGAACTCTTCGCCATACGCATCGGTAAACCGATAACGAGCTTGGCTCTCCAGCTTGTGAATCACAAACCGGTGTATCTCATCGGTCGTTTTAGTTCTGAACGTTTGGATGAAACCCGATTGATCCTTCGGGTCCTGAAATTGCCAGCCACTCCAGGACGACATATCGCCGGGCTGAGCGCTCAAAGGATAATAATCCTCCATCAGATAGCGGCGGATTTTCTTGTGCGTAGCTGTATGCAGCCGCGTTTTTTCCTTCATCGCCTCGGGCCATAGTTCGACATGCCCGCCCGTGCCGAACGCGCCGCCGAACAGGCTCTGGAAACCGAGATCGTCCAGCAGGAAATTCTTCTCGGGCTGCAGGGAATATTCCACATTCATGTAATTGCCCGGCAGGAAGTGGTTCAGGCCAAACAGGTGAAAACGGATGATCGACGGATCGTGAGTGTAGTCGCTGATCCAGAACGTATGGAATCTGCGCACCGTCTCCAGGTCTATCCGCCGGCCGCC
>Ga0065707_10000517_pt1 | contig 26268 bp, 21 predicted proteins | sample SwiRhicommuniRL3_FD_59094 | JGI IMG/M metagenome (GOLD analysis project Ga0065707, IMG submission 59094) | Switchgrass rhizosphere bacterial communities from Rose Lake, Michigan, USA - RL3 v2 (version 2) | ecosystem: Host-associated > Plants > Roots > Rhizosphere > Soil | place: East Lansing...
TCATGCCTTTATGAATCCCAAAGACATTGTTTTTATGTCTTTGTTAACGGCGAGCGCAACGCTCGGACTGTGGATGGTGGACCGCGTTGATAAATCATTCCAGGCAACCGACCGGCTGCTATTGGATGGCGTTCGATCCTTCTTCAGGCAGTTCCTGTGCGCGGATGTCTGGCTAGCCGGATTACTGCTCGGGTTCTCAAGCGCCATCCGCATCGCTGCACCATTGATCGGAGTGGTCATCCTGGCGTATATTCTTTTAGGGCGGAAATGGCAGGCAGTGCCGCGCTTTTTTGCCTATGGCCTGGTCGCCTTTGGTTTTATGATTGTGTTTTGGCCGTATTTATGGCCCAATCCATTTGGGCGTTTAATCGGCAGTATCCTATACAGCGCTCATTATCCAGATATACATTTAACACTGTTCAGAGGCGTGATCGTTGATTCGCAGCATGTCCCCTTTTTATATTTACCATTATTACTGGTGGCACAGCTGACCGAAACAACGCTGTTATTGGTCCTGGTGGGTGTTTTTGCTATTCTAAAGAAGTTTCGTTGGGACCTGGTCACTTTGATTCTGATCTGGTTTGCCATGCCTGCTGCCGGAATCATCTTGATGCGTGTGAGTTTATATAACAATTTTCGCCAGGTGTTTTTCATCCTCCCACCGCTTTTTCTGATTGTCGGAGTGGGGCTGGAGTGGCTGTTTCAGTTCATCCAGCGACCCCTCATCCGTGTTCTCATTTTATTCCTGCTCCTTTTACCGGGGTTGTATGCCAATGTCACCCTCTATCCATACCAATACATTTATTACAACCAACTGGTGGGTGGAGTCAACGGAGCCTATCGTGTTTTTGAGTTGGATTATTGGGACTTGGCCTTCAAGGAAGCCCAATCCTATCTAAACCAAACTGCTGATGAGGATGCAAATATATTTGTGGGCGATTCGAAACCGAGCGCGCAAAAATTCGCCCGTCCCGATCTGATCTTTAACGCCTTTGGGGGAAGGAAGAAGAATTGGCAAAAATATGACTATATTATTGTCAGCACAGCTGCAAACTCAGATGAAAGGTTTGCCGAGTTCCCAACGGTATTCGTTGTCCAACGAGATGGTGTGCCGTTAGTCTATGTAAAGAAGCCTCAATAAGGTCTCTCACCCCATGAAAGCTGCTGGATTGAATCAAATCACATCGTAAAGGACATTCCCATGACATCCACTCCCTATCTTGACTCTTCCTTACCGATTGAAGCCCGCCTCGCCGATCTGCTCGCACGGATGACCTTGACTGAAAAGTGTGCCCAGCTAATCGGTCCCTTTGGCCTGGATGAAGGCGACGGACAGCTATCCCTCGATTTTGTGCGCCAGCATTTCAGCAATGGGATCTCATATGTCAACACCCATCATCGCAAACGCAAAACCCGTCAGACTGTCCTCTATCTGAATGCCATGCAAAAATTTCTGCGCGAGGAAACAAGATTGGGCATTCCAGCCCTCGGGATCGGTGAAGGCCTGCATGGTTATATGGCTCACGAAGCGACCAGTTTTCCTCAAGCGATTGGGCTAGCCAGCACCTGGGATGTAGACCTGCATCAACGAGTCTTCGGCGTTGTGGCAAAGGAAATGAGAGCCAGAGGCGCACAGTACGTTCTTTCACCGGTCCTGGATTTAGCGCGCGATCCGCGCTGGGGACGCACAGAGGAAACCTATGGGGAAGATCCATATCTCGTGTCGCAGCTGGGAGTCGCAGCGGTACGCGGTTTACAGGGTGAGCGCTTCAGCGGAGATGCCGAGCATGTGCTGGCAACTGCCAAGCATTTTGCGGCGCACGGTCAACCAGAAGCCGGGACAAATTGTGGTCCAGCCAATTACGCGGAGCGGATTTTGCGAGAGGAATTCTTCGCACCCTTTGAAGCTGTTGTACGTGAGGGCAAAATTAGTACGGTGATGGCTTCCTATAATGAAATTAATGGTGTGCCCTCCCATGTGAACAGATGGTTGTTGAAAGATTTGCTGCGCGAAGAATGGGGCTTCGAAGGCTTCGTGATTTCCGATGGCTGGGGGGTGGATGATCTGTATCGCCTGCATTTCGTCGCTGCGGATGAAAGTGAGGCGGCGGAAAAAGCTTTTTCCAGCGGTGTGGATGTGGAATTGGGACGTTGTTTCCGTCACTTGGAGCAAGCGGTGGCAGCGGGAACAATTTCTGAAGAAGTTTTAGATGCGGCAGTGGCGAAGATCTTGCGAGTCAAGTTCCAGTTGGGATTGTTTGAGAATCCATTTGTGGACGAAGAACAGTCTGCTTCTGTCACCAACTCTGCGGAGCATAAAGCGCTGGCGCTCGAAGCAGCCCATAAATCAATCATCCTGCTTAAGAATGATGGCGGGCTTTTGCCATTGGATCAATCCAAGCTGCGCTCACTGGCGGTGATCGGTCCCAACGCGGCGGCAATACGTCTTGGCGGATATAGCGGCGACCCCGGCTGCAGTGTATCCATATTGGAAGGGATTCGCGAGAAGGTGGGTGAAACCCTTGAAGTCCTTTACGCGGAGGGCTGTCGCATTACTCAATCTACAAATGAGGCCGGACAGATGTGGTTCGATGACGAAGTCCTTTGGCCGGATCCCGCCCAGGATGCTGAGCTGATCACTCAGGCGTTGCACACTGCTGAAAAAGCGGATATCACATTGCTAGTGTTGGGTGATAATGAGCAGACTTGTCGTGAGGGTTGGTCAACATCTCATTTAGGTGATCGCGATAATCTGCAACTGCCAGGAAAACAGGAGGAATTGTTACAAGCAGTATTTGCTACCGGCAAACCTGTGATTTTATTACTCATACAAGGTCGACCGGCCAGCGTCAATTTTGCCGCCGAGCATGTCCCTGCAATACTCGAAGGCTGGTATCTCGGTCAGGCAGCCGGGACAGCAGTGGCAGATGTGCTGTTTGGGGATGCGAACCCGGGCGGCAAATTGCCCATTACTTTCCCTCGCTCCGTTGGACAAATACCTGCTTATTACTATCACAAACCCTCTGCGCGGCGTGGCTATCTGTTTTCAAACGCCGAGCCATTGTTCCCATTTGGACATGGACTAAGTTACACTACATTTGGATACAATAATCTGCGCCTGAGCGCCGATAAAATCACTGCGAGTGAAATCGCAATTCTTTCAGTAGATGTGACAAATACCGGAGAACGCCCAGGTGACGAAGTAGTGCAGTTCTATGTGCATGACCTAATGAGTGATCGTGTTACACGCCCGGTGAAATTGCTCAAAGGCTTTCAGCGTCTCACCCTCCAGGCCGGGGAAACTCGCACCGTACATTTCTCGGTCGGCCGAGACCAACTTCAGTTTTTAGATGAATCCATGCACAAAACAGTGGAGGCGGGCCAATTTGAGTTAATGATCGGTGGTAGTTCAAAAACTTTGCAGGACATTGTATTGGAAGTCATTGAATGATTCCCTCCTTATAGCCAATAAAGCCATAAGCCTACATTTTGAACCGGCGAACCAGCTGCCGAACCTCTGCGCTGGTCTTGCACTGAAGTGCCTGGGATGCCAATGCCTGAGCAGTCTCCATTATCAAGTCGCGGATGATGGATTTGATGCGCGGGATCCCGGCTGAATTCAGGCTCAGTTCATCCACACCCAGGCCTACCAGGATGGCTGTCGCTTCGGGATCTCCGCCTAATTCGCCGCAGATGCCGGTCCACTTGCCGGCCTGATGTGAGGCTTCGACCACTTCAGCGATTAGTTTGAGTATGGCCGGGTGTAATCCGTCGGCGAGATGAGAAAGCGCAGGATTGCCTCGCTCGGCCGCGAGCGTATACTGGGTCAGATCGTTGGTACCGATGCTGAAGAAATCCACTTCCTGTGCCAGCACCGGGGCAAGAAGAGCTGCCGAAGGAATCTCAACCATAATACCCAACTCAACGGGCCAGGCATGAGGTTTATTTTCCGCTTGTAATTCGCTATGGGCTTTTTCAACCCAGGCCCGCGCTTTGCGTACTTCTTCCAAATCAGCAACCATGGGAAACATGATACGGCAGGGAAAGCCATCCGCGGCGCGCAGGATGGAGCGAATCTGAGTTAGGAACAAATCCGGTCGAGTTAGTGAAAGCCGCAGGGCGCGCACCCCCAGGAATGGATTCGGCTCTTCCGGCAACTGGATATATGGTAATTCTTTGTCGCCACCCACATCAAGCGTGCGCGTGGTCACAGGGCGTTGATCCCCCATGGTTTCAAAGATCTCATGCAGGAGCAGGAATTGCTCCTCTTCAGAAGGTGCAGTTTCCCGCGTCAGGAATAGGAATTCGGTGCGCAACAAACCGACACCCTCTGCTCCATTCTTTAGGGCGGCACGAGCATCGTTCGTCCCACCGATATTGGCAAAGACTTCCACGCGATGATCATCTTTTGTCACTGCTAATTGCTGGCTGGTTTGAAGCAGTTTCTCGCGTCCGGCCAGCCAATCGGTACGAGAGGCCCGGAGTTTTGACTGAACCTCCGCTGATGGTTCAAGCCAGATTTCGCCGGTAAAGCCGTTGATACCTGTCAGTGTTCCGCTGGGTTGTCTTTCGAGCAGCGTTCCAACTCCGGCGACCGCCGGAATACCAAGCGCACGTGAGAGTATGGCACTGTGAGAAGTTGGCCCACCCCCGGCAGTGATAATACCGAGGACCCTCTGCATATCCAACTGCGAGGTCTCAGTGGGTGTCAGATCGGCTGCATACAGGATCACAGGCTCCTCAAAAGTCAAGGATGGGCGCGCAGACTTATCCGCCATTGCAAACAAAACTTGCGTGCCAACATCTTCCACATCGGTGGCACGAGTCTGCAGGTAGGGATCGTCCAGCACGCGGTAACTCTCGGCCACAGCAGTGATCGCGGCATTCCAGGCAAAGGCCGCGTTTTCATGCCGTTCGTCAATCCCGGCCCGCGCCGCTTTGATGAGGTCAGGATCCTGAAGAATCAACAAATGAGCATCAAAAATGGCACCGTCACTGGCACCGATGGATTGTTTCATCCGCCGCGCCAGGAGCGTAATCTCCCGGCTTGTATTTTCCAACGCGGCTTGTAAACGAGTCCACTCCGCTTCAGGGTTTTCCGCGGGATGCGTTGGAATGGCCGGGCGTGAAGCCTGATATTTAAAAAGGGGTGCCAGGGCGAATCCCTCTGAAATTGGGACAACCTTAAGCGCGCCGCTCGCTTCAATAACTTTACTAATCACAGTTGGCCTGTCCTCCAGTGCTGAAGCAAGGGACGATTCACCAAAATTGTTTTCAATCAGCACTTTGAGGGCGGAGAGGACCAGCTTGGCCTCTTCACCGGACGCGCTGATACGGATCTGATGGTTTTCGATCGCACCCAGCGTAGCAATTGCGTTGAGGCTGCGGGCGGAGACCGGTCCCTTGCCATTGGATAAGTCTATGACCGTTACATTGGCCATGAACCTGGCGGCTGTTTGAACAAACTTGGCGGCCGGGCGCGCGTGCAACCCGTGCAGGTTTGTCAATGTGAGGGTGACAGATTCAGGTGATTCATCAGGAACAGGTACCGGGGCACTTGATTCGTCACTTTCTCCTCCTAGCTGTTCACGTTTGGGAGCCAGCGCCGCATTCGCCTCCCGGCAGATCGCATCCAGATCATTCGTCAAACCAATTTGAACAGCCGCGGCTACTGCACCCTCTACAAGAGGCGCACCGCAGAAACGGATTTTATCGGCCATTTCAGGCGGCAAAAGATCGAGTGCCAGCTTGGCGCTGAGAACTGCACTTCCCAAATCCATGAGAACCAATACGCCATCTTCGGAGAAGACCGATTGGATGGCATCCATGATCTCAACTGCGTCCGTGCCGAACTCGCTGCGATCCTCCCCAATGCCGGCCGCAATCGCCACCGACAACGTTGGAGATGCCACCTGATGGAGTAATCCCACTAATCCTTCCGCCAGGGCGCGGCTGTGAGAGACGATGACTAGTCCAACCATAATAGTTCCCCCTCCTTCTTAACCACCTTTCGAAGCAATGGTTAATGCCAGCCAGATTCCATATACAACCGAAAAAACACCAAGCAAGGAAAAGAGCCAGGTAACGACGCTGAGAACTTGGCGCGACGGATTCATATCTAGAATGATCCCGCGTAAACCGATCAGAGAGTGAGTTACCACCGTAATGAGGAAAAGGATCTCGATCGCCGGAATGATCGGATTTTGATAATAACGAACAATATCCGTGTAGGTCATTAAACCGGTGGGCGTACTACCGATGTAATGATTCACAATCAAGTGCAGCATCAGCACAAGGATAAGCAGCGGACCCGTGACAATCTTAATCAACCAGATCCAGGTCGTTTCGCCTGGACGTGGACCGGAGATATAGGAAGAAGTTGACTGTGACATAAATAATCCTAATACATGCGGATGGTAAAAATCAGGATGATAAGCACGGCAACAACCGTAAAGCCATAGAAAAGTTGTTTTTGACGAGTCACTCCGACGCCGAAGCTAGTGAGAATAATGCGGATGCCGTTCAGCCCGTGGAGAAACACCGCAGCTACAACCGCCCATTCCCCAAATTTAATGATCGGGTTTTCGGTAAGAGCCAGGAAGCCATTGTAACCATCCGGCCCTTTTGCCAGCAGACTTAACACCGCGAGATGTAAGAACAGATAAAACGTCAGGCCAATGGCGGTCACGCGGTTGAGGGCAAATGCCCAGCCACCGACCTGACGGCCAACTGGAATGAACCAGGACCAGAATTTTCCAGCAGACGGTTGATTACGGGTTTGATCCATTGCTAAGATTCTCCTTATGCCTTGCCAAACAATTTGCGTAATCGCATATCAACCACCTGGACACGCAAATTCATGATCCGACGTGCAGGCTCCACAAAGGATGGACAGACCGCCGTGCACTCAAAGGCGCTGTGACAGCGCCAGACCCCATCCTCACAATCGACAACGGATAATAGTTCGGGCTTGCGCCTCAGTCCCTGATCCTGTGCAGCAGCCAAAGGCGCCGGGCCAAGATATTCAGGGGTTGTCGCCATAATGGGGCAAGCACTCATGCACAACCCACATTCAATGCAATCGCTCAAGCGGATATATTGTGAATCCTCTGCATCCCACTTGGAAGGTGGATCTTCAATTTCAGCTTCCGTCACAGGCAGAACCGCGCGCGCGCCCACTGCTTCCATCTTGCGATAGAAAACACCCATATCCACGGCCAGATCACTGACGACCGGGAAGTTGCGTAATGGCTCTACTTTGAGAGTGGCGCCATTACGAGTGACATCCCGGATGAGAGTAATACAGGTGAGTTTTTCCACGCCATTGACGCGCATGCCGCAAGCGCCACAAGTGGAATGATGACAGGCATGGCGGAAACAAATGGTCCGATCATGAAATGCCCAGGCACGCTCCACAGCATCCAACACATACTCATCTGGATTAACATCCATCTGGAAATCGTCAAAGTGAGAAGTTTGATTCTCTTTTTGACGATACACACGCAGGGTGATTTTCCAATTTTCAGTCATGGCGCTTTTCCTAATTTGTTGTCGCATAGTACTGACGATAAGAGAGAAGCGGAGTCTCTTTCGTGGCACAGGGCGTCGTAATATTCAGCTTGGCACAGACCACGTCCGCAGTTTTCTCAGCCATGGCACGTAGGGTGGTTGCCTTTCCACCGGTGATGGTTACCAAGCCATCCACATTGTGTGTCTCTTTGTGGTCATAACACTTGAATGTACGCGCCATACTACGACCTGAGCCTCCTCCCACTAATGGACGCGCGGCCATGAAGATACCGCGCGGTTTTGCGGAGCGAATCCCAGGGATGAGCTCACTCCCGCGCTCGAGCATCAATTTGATTTGATCATCCGTGGTTGGAATGTAATCTACGTCTTCGGCATCGAATGAAGTGGTGCCCACCACCACCATACGACGTTGAGGCAACACAATATCTCCATCACCGGGGGCATTGAGACGATTAAGCGCCCGCTGCACAAAACGCTGATTGTAGGCGACCATAATGCCCGGGGTAGGTTTGACCGGCGCGTCCAGGCCGGCCATGGCCGTAATGTGTCCGGCCCATGCACCCGTTGCGTTCACGACCACATCTGCGCGCATTTCTTCAGATTTGCCAGAGGCCCGGTTCGAGACTTTGATTCCCGTGACATTTCCGGCGCCGTCTGTCAGCAAACTCCCTACTTCCGTAAAGGTATGAAACTTTGCCCCATTATGTTTGGCGGTCCCGGCAAATGCCAGTGCCAGCCGCAGCGGATCAAATGTTCCGTCCGGGATCAGGAATGCGATCAGCACTTTTGGGTTGATGTTGGGCTCCAGCTTGAGAGCCTGGTCCGGTTTCAACTCTTCAAGTGGGATATGACATTCCTCACAGCTCTCGATGAATTGCTCGGCATACGCCAGGTCACTTTCATCGAGGGCCACGAACAGTCCGCCATTTGGTTCGATCACCTGCGGAACGATCTTGCGCAGGATCATATTCTCGTCAATACATTCGACAGCTGATTCCTTGTCTTTGACTGCATAACGGCCGCCGCTGTGTAGCAATCCGTGGGTACGCCCGGAGGTGCCATTGCACAAATCTCCACGCTCCACAACAGTGACATCGCATCCTCGCAGAGCCAGATCATGTGCAGTGGCAACACCGGTAAAACCGGCCCCAATAACAATGACATGTGGTTTGCTCATGGCAACTCCGGAAAATTTGGGCTTTCAAACTCGGTGCATTGAGGACAATCGGCAACTTCCTGGATCACTCCATCCATTTCAATTGACCATCCCTCTGCGGGGCCTTCCTTAAAACCTATTGCGCCGCAGAGGCAGGCATACCAGCCCATGCCCGCCTTTTTAAATGATGCGCGCTCGGCCTTTAAATTTACCGCTTCCGCGCTCATATGCCAGCGCGCATTTGTAATTAATCGCCCTGCCCCGGCCCTGCGCAGTTTTTCCAAATACAAAGGGACATGCACGCAATGGCGCATGAGCAGGACACCCACCGTAATGTCAATTGGGAAGTCAAATGCTCGTGCATCTGCGTGGATCGGAATCAGATTATCAGGAAGCGGCTCGCATGAGGTAAGTCCTTGTTCAAGCACGAAGGAGTTAATTTCAACCGCATAAACTTTATTGACGATCAACGCCATTTGACGAGACAGTCGCAAATCACCAGCCCCGATATCGAGGACTATATCTTCCGGTTTTAGCAACTGCAAAACGGCCTGGTAGGTGGGCTGGTCATAGGGAGAGTACATCGCTTCCCAGGCGGCATCCGATAGGTTAACTTCCATGAATTCAAAGTTCTGAGATTGCAAGTTATTTTCGTAGGAATCCTTTGATCAGGATATTTCCGAAGAACATTGCCCAGACCAAAGTGCCATAGAGCAAACCCCAAAGGATTCCTTCCACCCATCCTTTGGATGGAATCAGTTGCCAGGCTGTTAGAAGGGCTATGGCAGCGCTAATGATCGCTAGAATGATAAGGGCCGTACGTTTAGATATCGAAGGCTGATTTAAACCTTTTTCTTCCTTTGGCGCTTTTGGCTTTTTGGCATTCTTCGGCACGATATTCTCCGGAGCTATTTATACTGGCAAAACAGCAAAAAGTCAGGGTGGGTACGCATAACAAACATGCGTGCCCACCCCCTCATAATGGGTTAGAAGATTACTCGACCCAGTCAAAGGTGCGAGTGACAGCTTTCTTCCAGCCCTTGTATTCCTTGTCGCGTAGCGCGGCGTCCATCTTGGGATCCCACTCTTTATCCTTGGCCCAATTGCTGCGCAGGTCTTCGACATTCGCCCAGAAGCCAACAGCCAGGCCAGCAGCATATGCCGCACCCAGCGCAGTGGTCTCGGCAACCTGCGGCCGGATGACAGGCACGCCCAGGATATCAGCCTGGAACTGCATGAGCAGTTCGTTGTAGACCATGCCGCCATCCACCTTGAGGGCGGTCAGCGGGACGCCGGAGTCGGCATTCATGGCATCGAGCACCTCGCGGGTCTGGAACGCGGTGGCCTCCAGGGCCGCGCGGGCGATGTGCCCGCGATTGATGTAGCGGGTCATGCCAACAATGGCACCGCGGGCATCACCCTTCCAGTATGGGGCGAACAAGCCGGAGAATGCCGGGACAAAGTAGATGCCACCGTTGTCCTCCACGGTGCGAGCGAGCGGTTCCACATCTGGTGACTTATCGATCATCTTCAGGTTATCGCGCAGCCACTGAATGAGCGCGCCGGTGATGGCGATGGAACCTTCCAGGCAGTAGACCGCATCCTGATCGCCAATCTTGTAACCGAGGGTGGTCAGCAGACCGTTCTTGGACTGCACAGGTTTGGTACCGGTGTTGAGCAGCATGAAGCAGCCAGTGCCATAGGTGTTCTTGGCTTCGCCAGCGCTGAAGCAGGTCTGACCAAAGAGGGCAGCCTGTTGGTCGCCCAGATCTCCAGCCACGGGAATGCCATCCAGGGCGCCCTTCGCATGACCATAGACTGCCGATGATGGTTTGATATCGGGCAGCATGGCGCGCGGGATTCCCATCACCTTAAGCATGTCCGGATCCCAGTCAAGGGTATCCAGGTTCATCAGCATGGTGCGTGAAGCATTGGAGACATCCGTTACGTGAACGCCTCCCTTGGGGCCACCCGTCAGGTTCCAGATCACCCAGGCATCAATATTGCCGAAAAGCGCCTCGCCTTTTTCGGCCTTGGCGCGTACACCCTCGACGTTATCAAGAATCCATTTGATCTTGGGGCCTGAGAAATAAGTCGCCAGTGGCAGGCCAACTTTGGTGCGGAAGCGATCCTGCCCGCCATCCTTGGCAAGTTCGTTGCAGATAGTATCAGTGCGGGTATCCTGCCAAACGATGGCATTGTAAACCGGCTTGCCAGTTGCCTTTTCCCAGACAACGGTGGTCTCACGTTGGTTTGTGATACCAACTGCAGCAATATCCTTGGGAGAAACATCGCTCTTCTTGAGCGCGCCCTCGATCACTTCCTGTGTGCGCTGCCAGATCTCCATCGCATCATGCTCAACCCAACCCGGTTTTGGGAAAATCTGCTCGTGTTCTTTTTGATCAACGCCAACCACCTTGCCCGCATGATCAAAGATCATAAAGCGGGTGCTGGTAGTGCCCTGATCAACTGCTGCTGAGTACTTAGCCATTTTTACCTCCAGGTGAATTTATCGAAAGTCTTGTAGTGGATCACCATAGATTCCTACAATTTCAAAGCCATGAACTTCAAACTCAATACCAAGGCATTAAGAGGTGATATCTTTCCAGGTATCCGCAGCCGCCCGAAGGATCAGATACGAGGATGTAGAGCCCGGATCCTGATGACCAGCACTGCGTTCGCCCAGATAACTGGCGCGGCCTTTACGTGCCACCAATGGGATCGTACCCTCCATGCCTTTTTTGGCTGCTTCAGCTGAGAGTTCAAGGGCTTTATTGATTGCCTGGCCTTCTGGAATTGATTGCTTGAGGATGGCAACTGCCGGAGTAAGTGCATCGACCATCGTCTTATCGCCAAGCTCGGCTTTGCCCCGCATAATCACGCCGCTCAGAGCGGCCTCAAGGGCATCAGTCCAATCAGCCAGATTGAGTTCCATTTTCCCGGCGGTTTTCATGCCAGCCTGCAGGAAAAACGTTCCATACAGAGGCCCACCGGCTCCGCCAACGGTAGAAATTAGCGTCATACCAATGGTTTTGAACATGGTTCCAATATCCTTATCACTGATCTCGGGCAGTTTATTCATCACTGCCTTGAAACCGCGATCCATATTCGCGCCATGATCGGCATCACCGATTGCCGCGTCAAGTTCTGTCAGATACGTGCTGTTTTCGCCAATTACACCGGCGATCGCTTTGATCCAATTCAGGGCATCATCACGTGTAATAGACATCTCTGACTCCGTTGGGATATGTTAGGGCGGATTTGCGAAAGCATACCGCCCAATCAATTCCTTGTCATTTAGAAACTTACACACCCCAGCGCAAACCGGGGGTCTTGACCGGCGCATCCCACAGCTTCAGCATGTCATCATCCATTTTGAGCACCGTAATGGATGTTCCCGCCATTTCGAGGCTGGTGATATAGGGACCGATCAGGTTTCGCACAACTTTCACGCCAAACTTCTCAGCGATCTCATAAGCCTTGCGATATACGATATAGAGTTCTACTAATGGCGTCCCGCCCATACCATTGACAAACAGGAGTACTTCATCACCTTGCTTGTAGGGAATATCGTTCAGTATCGGCTCCATGAGCATCTCGACAACCTCATCAGCAGGCTTGATAGGCATGCGAGTGCGGCCCGGTTCGCCGTGGATGCCAATTCCGATTTCCATTTGATCTTCAGGAAGATCGAAAGTTGGTTTTCCAACATGAGGAACCGTGCAGGATGTAAGTGCCATGCCCATCGTGCGACCGAGTTCCTTGGCTTTGCGGCAAACATCAGCTACGTCTTTGAGTGAACGCTTTTGTTCGGCAGCAGCACCACAAAGTTTCTCGGCAAGAACCGTAACACCGACGCCGCGGCGACCCGCTGTGTAGAGGCTGTCTTTCACTGCCACATCATCGTCGGTCACAACGGCTTCAACCTCAATCCCTTCCGCGCGGCCAAGCTCCGCAGCCATCTCGAAGTTCATGATGTCGCCGGTGTAATTCTTGACGATGTGCAGGACACCCGCGCCGCCATTGACAGCTTTAGTGGCTTCTAACATTTGATCCGGTGTAGGCGAGGTGAAAACTGCTCCAGGACAGGCCGCATCCAACATGCCCATCCCGACGAATCCACCGTGCATGGGTTCGTGCCCTGAACCTCCTCCCGAAATGACACCTACTTTGCCCATAACGGGCGCGTCAACGCGCACGATAAAATTGGGATCATAGTGTACTTTCACCAGATCTCCATGGGCATAGGCGATCCCCTCCAATTCCTCTCGAACCACATTTTCAGGTTTATTAATCAATTTTTTCATGGATCATCTCCCATTTTGAGGGATGGGTTCACTTCGGCAGTGCGAGGAAGATCAAAGCTGCAATGATCGCACCCACTATTGGCCCGAGGACTGGGATCCAGGAATAACCCCAATCGCTCTCGCCCTTGCCGGCGATGGGCAGAAGGGCGTGCATGATGCGCGGACCGAGATCGCGGGCTGGGTTAATAGCGTAGCCTGTTGGACCGCCCAGCGCCAGACCAATAACCCAAACCAGGAGCGCTACTGGAAGTGCGCTGATGGCGCCCAAGTTAATGTTTGCGGTCGCTCCGCCTTCGGTGATCATCTGAGCACCCTTGATCAGGAACACGCCCAACATCAGCGCAAATGTGCCAATGATCTCACAGATCAAGTTGGCTGTTGTGTTGCGGATTGCTGGACCGGTGGAAAACACTGCCAGCTTCAGACCCTTGTCTTGAGTTTCAGCCCAGTGTGGTAAGTAAGCCAGCCAGACCAGGATTGCCCCAAGGAAGGCACCGATGAATTCGCCAGCGAAGTAAGCTGGGACCTCTCCCCAACTCACTGCACCAGATACGGCTAATCCTATGGTCACTGCAGGATTCAAATGTGCATTCCCTCCTACCCCCAACGAGGTGAACACACCCACGAACACCGCCATCGCCCAGGCTGTGGTAATCACTATCCAGCCTGAGTTGTTACCCTTCGTCTTGCTCAACAGAACATTGGCGACGACGCCATCTCCAAGCAGGATCAGGAACATTGTCCCAACCACTTCACCAAGAAATATATGCATTTTGAGCCTCCTGAATTTATGTTTTGTGGATCGTTTTGAATCGGTTTTGTATTACAGAAATATTTGGGCCAATCTTCTTTAACTTCTCCTTTCTAGTAACGAATAGCGAGGGGTAAAAAAACGCCTAAAGAGAGAAACTCTTAGGCGGGTAACAAACGAAGCAGGGAAATAGATTGAATCTTCTGGTAATGCATGACTATTGTTTTTTCTTCCAAGAGAAAACGATGAGCTGGCACCAGATTTACTCCACAAGATTTGTGAAAAACACTTTAAAATTCATTCTATTGGGAGTAAAGGGAAAAGTCAAACAAATGGAAGAAAAGTGTTCTTAAACGAAACACTTATTAAGAAAGCTATGTTTCATAATGAAACAGCTCAATAATGAATTTGCAATGTTCCTGAGAGAGTTCTTAATGCCCCAGGATTCTATTAAACGATCACTTTAATTCTGCCGACGATATTCTTCGGGGTCAATCCCGTATAATTTGAGTTTACGCCACAAAGTGGTTCGACTAACCCCCAGCGCATGCGCCATCCGGGAAACATTCCCTCGTTCCATCTGCGCGGTCAGAAGGATCGTCTCATGCTCCATTTCATCGAGAGAACTGACCTGCAAAAGCGGCCGCACGCTCAGAGCAACCGCTTCCAGCCTGCGCACATTAGCAGGGATATCTGCCAGCCCGATCAGACCGGGACCTGTCCCCTGGATGGCCGCGCGTCCCAAAACAGCCTCTACTTCCCGAATATTGCCGGGCCAGGGATATTTCTTAAACACGTCCATCACTTCCGGCGCAAGCACAACCTGGTATCCGAGTTGCTTTTCAAAGCGGGTCAGGATTCGATTTACCACCAATGGAATGTCGCGTGGGCGTTCTCTTAAAGGAGGCAGCGTCACCGTGAATGTACTCAAACGGTAGTACAGATCCGGGCGGAATGCGCCCTGGGCAATCAAGGCTTCCATACTCGCTGAAGTGGAGGCTACCACGCGCGTATTGATCTCCACAGCCCGCTGACTTCCCAAACGTTGAATAACGCCCAACTCCAGAGCATTCAGCAAAACCGACTGGGCTTCCAGCGGCAGAACATCCACATCCTGGAAGAATAATGTTCCTCCATCTGCCAGTTCAAATTTACTGGGCCGTCCACTCCGCGGCCTATTTTCATCCCCCTCTTCATTGCCCAGCAGTTCGCTGATCACCAATTCATTGGGTATGGAAGAGCAGGAAAAAACAACAAAGGGCCCATCCTTGCGAAAAGCAGCATTATGGATCGCACTGGCCAGAGCATTCTTGCCAGTCCCCACTTCCCCACGGATCAATATGCTAGCCTGTGCTCCGGCCGCTGAGCTCACAAAACTGCGTATTCTGTGTAATTGTGGCGAATCGCCCGGAATATCATCCAAGGTCAGGGTAGCATTTGCACCCACCTGGCTCTGCACCAGCTTGCGAATTTTTTTTCCAGACCGCAAGGTCACAATGATCCATTGAAGTTCGTTGTGACTTTTGAATACAAAATCAAGACTAATCAAACAATTAATCTCTTGCTGATCAACCTTGATAATGCCTTCGACATCAATCAATGGAGTTCGCTGTGAAACGGACTTGCTTAAAAAAGGTGGCATGGAAAGCAATGATGCGGCTTGTTTCCCCATGATCGATTTCGATGGGATCCCTAACATTTGGCTGGCCGCGTTATTGGCATGCACCAATACATCGTTGGCGTTTAATACCAGGATCCCATCTGAAATCGTTGACAGGATCGTGTTCAATTGGCCCAATTGGCTGTTTTGCTCAGCAAACAATACGTCGGACTGTCGCTGGTTCTCGATCGCTCGAGCCGCAGCTGCCACCAATCCTAGCGAATGGATGTGATAACGTTCAATAGGCATGACAATTCCCAACACACCCAGCAAACGACCGCTGATATCAAACATAGGAGCAGCCGCACCGGTTGCGACATGAAACTGCCGGACGAAATGTTCCCTCCCGGCCACCTGCACTGGCATGCGTTCGGTCAGTGCCAATCCAAAAGATGATGTTCCGATCAATTCCTCAGAAAGAATACTTCCAACTCCGCATCCCCAGTCCTGCATGATCTTGAGGATTTCATCATCTCCCACCAGGTCAAGTACGCATCCAATGCTATTCGTTAAGAGGAGTGCAGTTCCTGAGTTTTGAATACACTGGTAAACATCCTCGATCACCGGTCGAGCAATTGCCATCAGGTCAAAACTCGCTGTTTGAGAGGCCAGCATGTACTCCGAACCCATGTGAGTGAATTCCAATTTATTATTTGGATTCACTCTCCCCCAGGAGCGCTGCCACGATGATGCAATCAATGGAGGAACGATGGGTTGCAATTCTTGATTCGTAATAAATTTCTGCCATGCCTCGAGCATTTTCTGCTGATAATCTTCAGGCTCAGACAGACTGGTAGATTGAATTTGACTGATTGGTTCCATGATCAATATCTCTTCCTTTATTCAACGAGAGACATAACATGCAACAACAAAAAATGTGTATGATGATCCACCGAGAATATTACCAACGCCTTTTAAATCGTTCTTTGGTTTATTTATGATCTATTCTACTCTGGTTTCTGCCTACGCTTCGGTCCCCAATTGCGCAATAAACCGAAAGCGACGCGTGCTTCGCGTTGCTTTTTTGTCTTACGGGTCTATCTTAGATTTTCATGGTATAGATAGACTTGCAACGGTTTGCAAAAACGATAAGATTTCTCCTCTTTTCCTAGTACTTTTGGGTAGTAAAATTGTAACCATATATTAATGTAGGATGAATAAAATATAGTTAAGTGTTAATTATTTGCTTTTGAAAGCTGCAAGGAGTTGTCGTATGAAACCAAGATTACAGGAACGGGGCCAAGCTTTAATTTTGATTGCGCTTGCTGCGGTGGGCTTGTTTGGCTTTAGCGCGCTTGCAATTGATGGTAGTAGAGTTTTTTCCGATCGACGTCATGCCCAGAACACGGCCGACACAGCCGCGCTCGCGGCGGCGCTGGCCAAAATAAGAGGGGATAGTTATACGGTGGCTGCGGAGGAGCGTGCGAAAAGTAATGGCTACATGACGGACGCAGATAGCACGGTTGAGGTTAATCTCTGCAGCGACCCAGCCATTACCACTGCCTGCCAGGGCATCCCTACTAGTGGAGATCCGAATCAAATGGATCCGGCCAACTACATCCAAGTCAAGATTACATCAACAATCCCAGCCACTTTTGGACGGATTGTCGGTCGTAATATATTTACCAGTGTTTTGACTTCTGTTGCCTATGCCGGCCCTGTTAAGCCGCAACCGCTGGTGAATGGCAGCGCTTTGGCGGCCATGTCACGTGACGAAAAGGACGCTATTTATGGCGCGGGAACGATGGATCTGGATGTTAACAACAGCGGTATTTTCAGTAACTCAGCCTATACGGATTCCGGGTGCATGCACGGCTCTATGAGGACAGCCGGCACTGGCACATATACGGTTGATACTTCGATCCAGGTTGCAGGCAGCTTCTGCAAAAATTTTAATTCAACTGTCGACCTATCCAAGGTGGAACTAACGAGTTCCATCGCTTACCCCCCTGCTATCAGCATCCCAATTCCAAACTTCTCCTGTGGAGGGGTCACTGGCTCTACGTCTAATGACATCGTAAATGGAATAGAGACGATCACATATCATCCGGGCAACTTTGGCCAGAAGGAGGTCGTCAACGGCACAAAACCAGTCAATTTTAGTCCAGGCACATACTGCTTTTCAAACGGCCTGAGTCTAAATGGCCCAAAGGTTATCGCCAATAGTGTCAGATTCCTTTTCACTGGAGGAGACTTTCAGATCAATGGCAGCGAATTTACATGTAATGATGTGTTGGTCCACATTAACGGTGGCAAAGGAATCGATTTTGGCGGGAGCAGCAATATCTTTTGCAATAGTGTGACATTTATTGCTTCCACGGGAAGTGTAACCTGGAATGGTGCCGTAGAGACCAGGATCTATGCCCCGAAGGGTGGGGATTATCAAGGTGTGCTGCTCTACCTGCCGTACCCGAATAGCGATCCGATCAAGATCAATGGCAATTCAACCATCGAATTGACAGGCTCGATTATTGGGGTTGCATCGCCAATCTCAGTCAACGGCAACGACTGGTCAACTGGATTACACAGCCAGATCATCGGCAATACTGTCAATCTTGATGGGAATGGTACCATGGTCATCGACTATGATCCCGCCGAACAATATTTACAGGTGGATCCGAGTGCGATCAAGTTGACAAAATAAGGATAACTCAACAATCAGGAGACCGGGGCGTAAAGACCCGGTCTCTTCTATTCAGAACTTATTCAATGGCTTGGGCTGCTACGTGGCTGAGTGTTCAACTTGGCGATTCCTAAGCCTTTCTCTTTTTTTCTATATGCTCCCTCGCTGCGGCGAACACCTGTAACCTTTTCTTAGTTGACTCTGAGAAGTCTCGTCTGTATAATTTAGGGAAGACCCTATTTATCAATTTTTGTTTTTGAAGGAGGATCTATGTCAATTAAAGTACGTTCATCTCTTCTTTCATTGGTCATCATCGCAGTTTTGATTTTTAGCGCAATCGGTCCAACAATCGTATACGCTGATGGGGGCACGGCGACAGACACACCACCCACCGAGACCACTACCAATGACTGTGCTTCTGATGGAACATCCAGCGAATGTCCTTCAGAGACTGCGGCTGTAGAAACGGCGGCCACACCGGAAGCCGTTGCAACAGAGATCGCCGCGGATGCCAGCACCGAACCCACGGCAACGGAAGAACCCGCTGCTGATACAAGTGAGCCAAGTGCAGAAGCTACCGCTGTTCCGGTAACCGAGGAAGCAGCTACCGCTCTTCCAGTGACGGAGGAAGCAGCTCCGGCTACAGAAGAAGCTACCGCTCCAACGGAGGCGGCACCGTCGACTGAGGAGGTTGCAACTCCTGCTGAAGCTGCTCCCGCTGAGGACACTGCCGTCTTGAATGATGTGCCCGAAAATACAACGGTTCAGGTTGTCAATGCGGATGGTCAATCGGAACCGCTGGCAACGCAGGCTGCGGCAGAGGCAATTGCCACAACCAGCGACCCCATTTGGTGTCCCGCGGGACAGGCCCCGATCCCCAGCACAAATGGTTGTACACAATCTTTCACCAGCTTCACTGCTTTGCTTACATTCTTATCTGGCAACGCGGCCTATTCGGGACCTGGCACAATCTATGTGCAACAAGGCGCTTATCAGGGCGGTGAATCAACCGTGGATTTTAATAACTATAACTTGAGCAATATCAGCAACGCCGATCTGACGATTACTGGCGGATGGAATACGTCCAGCAATACGGTCGACTCCACGGCCCCCAGCACCTTTAATAATACTTCCATTGTCATTGGCTCAAGCACAAACCCGTGGGCCGGCTCTCTTACGCTTACCAACCTCACACTAAATTTCAATCCAACCGGTCAGAGCGGAACGGGTATCACACTTTATGCGCAGAATAACATCAATATCGCGGATGTCAGCGTTATGAATTCTGCAACCGGGGCAGGAGCTGAACTTAATGCTGGCATCGATGTTAACATAAGAGACTCGAAATTCGACCGGAATAAGACAGCCGGCGCCATCATCCGGGCCGGAAGAGATGTTTCCATCCTCCGTAGTAGTTTCAGTAACCCGGCCAATGGAAGACGTCAAGCCATCGGGTTGGATATTCTGAATGATGGCGCTGTATCGTTGGCAGATGTTTTGGCGAATCAAAATCGCGAGGCGGGTGCCACGATTAATGCAGGCGGACGGGTTAGCATTGCCCGCAGTTTCTTCTCAGATACAAAAGCCATGCAAGGCTCAAACTTCCTAGGCTATGGCTTGCAGATAGTAACGCCCGACGCAATCGATCTTGAGTCTGTCACTGCAAACAATAACTTCCTCTGGGGTGCGAAGCTGAACGCTGGCGGAGATGTTGCCATTGCAAATAGTTTCTTCAACGCAAACACTACGGCTTCGCCTGGTTTCATTGACGATACGGGTTTGCTTGTCACCAGTGGCGGGATGGTTTCCATTATTAATTCCCATGCGGATGATAATCGTCTGCTGGGTGCAACGATTAATGCCGCCAAGGATGTAACGATCAGAAATAGTACCTTCTCCAGCAATAATGGTGTCACAGTCGATAGTAGCGGGGCACAAAAATTCGATGGCTATGGGCTGCAGGTCGTTACCCTGGGAAGTATCTTCCTCGATGCTGTTACAGCGTCAGGCAACACCTTGTTCGGGGCGCGTTTGGATGGTGCATTTGTAAAGGTTTCCAACAGTACCTTTAGCAACCAGACTTCCGGGTCTGCCACTGACCTGACCGGCCGAGGCCTGGAGATCGTCAGTGATGGAGTTGTCCTCTTGCAAAATGTATTGTTGGATAACAACCAGACCTTTGGCGCAAATATCCAGGCAGGCGGAGATATCTCCCTTGATGCGGTCACTGCGACCAACAATGGGACGAATGGTGTCGAGGTACAGGGCAGCTGCACAACTCTCTTCCTGATCAATGGGACCTATTCCAACAACGGTCAATACGGTTTGAGCGTTACCAACGCCGCGCTGAATCAGAGCGGTTCGCCTATCTTTGCGGCCAATGGCGCGGGTGATATTTTCCAGGATCCGGGTACATGTGCTTTCACGCCCGCAACCTCTTCTAATACGCCAACTCTCCCAGTAGAGAATACCGGCTCAACCACACCCAATACGCCGACTACTCCAGTCACATCCCAGCAGAGTGGCAACGTTCTGACCAGTTCAATAAATAACACTCTCTCGAGCGGCAATACTTTCAATACTAATACTGGCCTGAACTTCAAATCCTCAAATAATATTTCCAGCAACCTGGCAAAGGTAACTCTCAACAGCTTCCTGGCTAACACGAGACTTGCCAATGATATCCACCTCAGCATCTTCACGGGAAAATATGCTTACCTATATTCCAGTGACGGAATGCAAATCGTTGCATACTCCTCTTCGGATGCTCTTGCGATGCAAGGACCATACAAGGCATATTGATTAGAAAAGGATGAAGCACCAATAAATATAAATTGACTATAAGCTAAGTCCTGCATATTCTCTGCTACAATTGAGGAACGGTGATGAGCCGTTCCTCAATTTATTAAAGGGAAATGGAACATGAAAAAAGAACTCTTGTTGATTATTTCAACCCTTGTTTTGACCTTAGCTTTGGGCAGCTGCGGAACTGCGCCCTCAACGCCCCAAACACCTGCAGCCGCTCCGGCAACCTTGACAGAGTCTGTGCCTCCCACGGTTACAGTTACGCTTGATGCCTGTTCATCAGACCAGATTGAAGCAGAGGTTCAAAAAGTTCATAGGCATATGCGTGAATTTGACGACGCTTCCATATTGGCATCCAGTACACCGCGCGACCAACTGAGAGGCTCCATCGCTGACCTGCAGCGAATCCGAAGGGAAGCTGAGGATGAAACGATACCGGCCTGCCTGACCAATCTAAAAGCCTACCAAGTTCAACATATGAATTCAGTGATCAGCACCCTAATTTCATTCATGGGCGGCGCTGACCAAAAGAGCCTTGACCAGGGCATTTCTCTTGCCCGACAGCAGCATGATCAATACACCCTCGAGTTGGCCCGGCTCCTTGGGCTCACTGTTGTCCCAGCGGCTTCTCCCGGTACCCCGTCAGAGACACCAACCCCGTAATAATTTGTAAGCGGATTGAGGCAAAGTTCCATGCGTCCTGACTGGGATTCTTATTTCATGAAAATCGCCTATGCGGTCTCAGAACGAAGCACTTGTGATCGTGCCTTTGTGGGCTGTGTGCTAGTGGTTGAAAAACGGATCCTGACTACAGGCTTCAATGGTTCCCCTGCTGGACAGGAGCATTGCGATGAAATTGGTCACTTGCTTGTGGATGGACATTGTGTCCGGACCATCCATGCAGAGACGAATGCCATCATTCAGGCCGCTCTCCATGGCATCTCAACCAAAGGCGCGACCTGTTATGTCACTCACCTGCCCTGTATCAATTGCACAAAAGTTCTGATTAACGCCGGTATTTCCCGCATTGTGTACAGCGTTGCCTATCGAATCGACGAAAATGCCATGAATTTTCTCAAGGCAGCTGGTATCGAAATTGCTCAAAAAGAATTTACCGCCTTGGCTTAGAATATCAATAACCCATAACTATAAAAGCCGTGCCCGCTGAGCACGGCTTTTTGTACAAAGAGCGCATCAGACTTTACTCACTAGGCATGATGATCCACAACAGGGAATAGATAAGTAAGCCTGGTACGCCGCCTGGGATGAACGCAATGATCATCGCAAGACGGAACCAGAACGCGCTGATCCCAAAGAATTCGGCGAGGCCGCCACAAACACCAGCCAGCATACGATTTCTGCGTGAACGACGCAAACTTTGTTTTTGATGTGTAGTCATTTTCAAACTCCTATTTATCATTAATTTCAATAGTATCTACGCAGGCTTTTCAGAAAAGTAGCAGGAAGGTTGTTAAGCATTCCGCACGTATTTATCTAACCATCCAAGCGTGCGCCGCCAGGCATCCTTCGCAGCGTCAGGGTTGTAGCGTGAGCCTGTGTCATTGTGAAATGCATGATCGGCGTTGGGATAAATTATCTTCTCATAGATCTTATGATTTGCCATCATTGCCTGTTCAATATCTGGAATCCCTGCATCGATACGAGAGTCCAATTCACCATAAATCGCCAGTATCGCGGCGTGGATGTTTGGAACGTCTTCGAGCGGAGGATGCGGCCCATAGAAAGGAACAGCCGCCAGCAGCTCAGGCATTTGTGTGGCAACGCGCCATGTGACCCCACCACCGAAGCAGAAACCAATCATTCCGACTTTACTGGCCTCTGCAAAGTCTTGATTTTGGAGATAACGCCAGCCAGTTTTGAAATCTTCCACAAATTGATCCGGTGAGATATTTCCCAATGCGCCAGGAACATTACTTTCCCCAACGCTCGCGCTACCTCCCTGGCGTGAAAGCAGATCGATTGCTAGGCCAACATATCCTACTTTCGCAAATCGCCGGGTCACATCCTGGATGTGAGGCGTGAGTCCGCGATTCTCATGGCAAACCAAAACGACAGGCGACACTGTCCCATTAGAAGGCTTTGCCAGATAACCCATCAAGTTTGTATCGCCAGCCGGGATTTGAACTTCGCTTGCCATCACAGCAGGATCATCGGGCATCACGGTCCCGTAGGTCGCTGCTGGAGAGGAAGGCTCCGTTGAAACGGATTCAGTCGTCGGTGAGCCGGATACGAGAGGTCCCGTTGTTGGGGAGTCCGTTGAAGAGGTTATACTCTCTGTTGATTCAGGTGATGGAATACATCCAGCTAAAATAGAATTGGCGGCAATCAAATTACCTGTCACCGATGCAATCAGCTTCAATGCATCTCGTCGCGATAATCTTCCTTCTTCATAGTCCTCTGCAAATTCTTCTGCAAGATAACGTTGGAAAAGATTCATATCAGTCTCCTCTAAAGTAGTGAACCCGGAACATTTGCTTCCCCAAAGACCAGCGTCTAAATTTATATCCAGTGACATTGATTAAGTCAAGTCACCTGGCAAATCATGAACGCAAGACAAAGTAAAATACCAGGATGGCTTATTCAAATAAGATTCGAAAAGAAACCCTCAAATCAATTGCAGGCGCAAAGCATTTTCCCTTCTGGCTTGATAATCCCACGCGGCCCGCGCCTGAACCTGAACTTACGAAAGACATCTCGACAGATTTGTTGATCATCGGGGCAGGCTTCACTGGTTTATGGACAGCCCTGCTCGCAAAAGAGGTAGATCGTTCTCGTGAGGTTGTGATATTGGAAGCAAATGAGGTCGCGAGCGGCGCAAGCGGGCGAAACGGTGGGTTTATGGATGCATCCATTACTCATGGACTTCAGAATGGCCTGGCACGCTGGCCGAACGAGTTTCCGACCCTGCTCTCCATGGGGATGACAAATCTGGATGGAATTGAGGCAACGATCAAGAATTTTGGTATCGAGTGTGACTACCGGCGTACCGGTGATGTAAGCATGGCATCCGAATCTTATCAGATGGAAGAATTGAAAGCTGAAATGGAAATCAGCACGCGGTATAACATTTACTCTGAATTCTATGACCGTGACCAAGTTCAAGGAATTGTCAAATCGCCATTATTTATTGCCGGGTTGAATTACCCGAATCAGGCTGCACTCATCAATCCTGCACAACTTGCCTGGGGATTGCGCAAGGTTTGTCTCGATCTCGGTGTGCAAATATGCGAGCATTCCCCTGTCACAAAATTGATCGAAGAAAATAATCATGTGATCGCATCTACGGCCCATGGACAGGTACGTGCTGCCCGGGTTGCACTGGCAACCAATGCTTTCCCGCCATTGCTCAAACGACTCTCGTATTATGTCGTTCCTGTTTACGATTACGTTCTTGTGACTGAACCTCTGACGTCCGCACAACGTGAGTCCATTGGATGGTTCGGACGGCAGGGTATCAGCGACGCGAGCCGACAATTCCATTACACGCGCACTACAGCCGATGGACGCATCCTCTGGGGCGGGTACGATGCAATCTATTATTGGAACAATGGATTTAGTCCCGATCTGGAGAAAAATCCTGCTTCGTTCGCGCGCCTAGCGGAACACTTCCTTCAGGCATTTCCGCAACTGGAAGGGATTCACTTTACGCATGCCTGGGGTGGCGCGATCGATACCTGCTCGCGCTTTAGCCCGTTTTGGGGAACAGCCCATCATGGCAGGACAGCCTTTGCAATGGGATACACCGGTCTCGGCGTGGGTGCCTCTCGGTTTGGTGCGCGCGTCATTTTGGATATTCTTGATGGTTGTAAAACAGAGCGCACCGAATTAGAAATGGTACGAACCAAACCACTTCCCTTTCCTCCTGAACCTTTTCGTTCCCTGGGTATCAATCTTTCGCGTTGGTCTATAGATCAAGCCGATCGTAACGAGGGCCACGAGAATCTTTGGCTGCGCGCTATGAATTTGTTGGGCTTGGGCTTTGATAGTTAATAAGGACAATGGAGTCAACGACTCCAGTCGTTGAAATCCAAAAGTCTGGCCCCACAGGGGTGCTCCGCGAAGACTTTTGACTCCAAATCCACTCCTATTTTCCTATCGCAAACACGCACACCGAACTTCCATCCTTTCCTGCCTTGGAAATTTGCGCGGCAGGCTGTCCCATCCATTCTTTGAGCATCGTTTCATCCATGCTGCATAACTCGGGATGCTTTTCAATAATACTTGCGTACGGGCAATGATTGAAGATGATACGCGGCCCCTCCGAACCTGCTTCCCAGCGGGAGTGATAATTCATTTGATTCAATTTTTCGATGGTGAGATTCAGTCGCTTCACAAGAGGCTGACTAGCAAAATTGGATTCACCAACTAACCGCTTCGCAAGCGCCTCCATCCTGACCCCGGAACCGGCTTCCGCCAAAAGCACATCGCTCAACGCTGCCAGATTATTCCCCAAAGCGGAACGCGGCAGTGAATAGACTTTCTCGGGCCTGCCTTTGCCGTTCCGTCCCCGCGCGGACGCCATCTCCAAACGACCGTCTGAGGCTAAAACCCTCAGGTGGTGCCGCACCGTCGCTGCGGACATTTTCAAGGCGCGTGAAATCTCGCGTGCCGAAGCGGTGCGAGCCTTACTAAAATAGGTTAGAACTTTTTGGCGGGCAGTTGTCATTTGCAATGATCCACCGGCGTCCTATACAGGAATAAACAAGTTTTGTCATAAAATACAGTATGATTATACTCACTTTCTGAATTTTGTAAAAATATTTTTATAAAAGCACGTTGACTTTAGAAAGTCAAAGGGTATAATCAATTGTGATAGATGGCACCAAAATAGATCAATTTTGCTTTTAAAAGCTCTCAAACATTTAGAAATTTATGAGCCAAGCGATAGAGGAAATTAATGGAATTCCAAAACTACATCAATGGCAAGTGGGTCAAGGGAAGAAACAAGTTTCAGACGATCAATCCAGCCAATGAAGAATTGCTGGCTGAGATCGCACAAGCTGAAAACTCTGATGTAGATGCCGCGGTTAACGCTGCAACCGAAGCCTTTAGATCCTGGCGGCTGACGCCTGCCCCCATTCGTGGTGAATTGCTCTTTAAAATCGGAAATATTCTTAAGCAGAAAAAGGAAGAATTAGCGCGTCTGCTTACCCAGGATATGGGCAAAGTGATCAGTGAGGCGCGCGGCGATGTGCAGGAAGCCATTGATATGGCGTACTTCATGGGCGGCGAGGGACGCCGTTTACTTGGTTACACTGCCCCCGTGGAAATGCCTAATAAATTCGGTATGGCGGTGCGCGACCCGGCCGGTATTGTTGGATTGATCACACCCTGGAATTTCCCCATTGCTGTGCCATCCTGGAAGATTTTTCCAGCCCTGGTTGCAGGGAACACCGTCATTTGGAAGCCATCGCC
>Ga0065707_10000571_pt1 | contig 26266 bp, 17 predicted proteins | sample SwiRhicommuniRL3_FD_59094 | JGI IMG/M metagenome (GOLD analysis project Ga0065707, IMG submission 59094) | Switchgrass rhizosphere bacterial communities from Rose Lake, Michigan, USA - RL3 v2 (version 2) | ecosystem: Host-associated > Plants > Roots > Rhizosphere > Soil | place: East Lansing...
TGGGTTTCATCATTAAGCTTTTTGGAAGCCTCCACACCGGGCACTGGTGGATTCATTGACACTGCCCAGCAAAGGCTTGGGATCTGGCACCTCTCGCCCATTGTATCCGCGGCAGATCTTGCGCAGGTGCCTGTCGAAGGTGCGCCATCCCTACATCTGGGTGATGTAGCAAAGGTGGTGGAAGATCACCAACCACTGATTGGGGATGCCGTTATCAACGATGGCTCAAACCTTTTGCTTGTTGTTGAAAAGTTTCCGGGTGCCAACACATTGGAAGTGACGCGCGGGATTGAAGATACCCTCGCAGCGTTAAAGCCCGGATTATCTGGACTGGAGATGGACTCTTCGATCTTCCGTCCTGCGAACTTTATCGAAAGGTCGATCCTTGACCTTCGCACTGCGCTGCTTTTCGGTTTCGTTCTGCTGATTTTGGTCCTTAGCGCGTTTCTGTTCGAGTGGCGCACTGCGCTGATTAGCACGATAGTGATCATACTATCTTTGCTGACAGCGGTGTTGGTACTCTATGCACGCGGGGCAACCATGAACGCGATTGTATTGGCAGGATTGCTGATGGCCCTCGGTGTATTGGTTGACGATGCGATCATTGATGTAGAAAACATCATGCGGCGTCTGCGCCAAAATCGTCAAGAGGGGGGACTTAAATCGACGATGAGTATCATTTTTGAGGCCTCATCCGAGGTACGCAGTCCGATCATTTATGCTACNCTGATCATCATCCTGGCTGTGTCACCGGTCTTTTTCATCGGGGGAGTCGCAGGGACATTTTTCCAGCCATTGGTGGTCTCNTATGTACTGGCAGTCTTAGCTTCGATGCTGGTTGCTTTGACTGTCACGCCCTCGCTGTGCCTGATTTTCCTGGGGAATAAATCCATCGGACNCCGTACCTCTCCGCTGGTTGAAAGATTCAAATCTGCCTACGANCGAATGCTGGCGAGGACCGTTGAGCGGCCGCGCCCTGTATTCCTCGCCATTGCGGTGATTATGCTGATTGGTCTCGTAGTTTTGCCATTTCTTCATCAGTCAGTAATTCCTGCATTCAAGGATCAGGATATTCTGATTCATATGAATGCGGCTCCTGGAACATCGCAGCCAGAGATGAGTCGGATCGTGTCTCGGGTCACTGCTGAACTGCGGGCGATTAGAGGAGTCGACAACGTGGGTGCCAATGTAGGGCGTGCCGTCTTTGGAGACCAGGTGGTCAATGTCAATTCCAGCGAGCTGTGGGCAAGTATCGATCCTTCAGCCGACTACGATGCAACACTGGCTTCCATTCGGAAGGTGGTTAACGGATACCCAGGCTTCCATTCGGAGGTCGAGACCTATCTGCAAGACCGAACCAGCGGGCTGGTAGCAAAATCGGACAACTCTATTGTCGTGCGTCTGTATGGCGATGCACAGGGTGTCCTCAGTAGTAATGTAGAAGATGTGAAGAAAGTACTCACCGGGATTAAAGGTGTCACTAATTTGCACGCAACTTTCCCCACGCAAGAGCCAACTTTGGAAATTGCGGTGGATATTGCCAAGGCTCAAAAGTACGGCATCAAACCTGGTGATGTGCGCCGGGCAGCGGCCACGATTATGTCCGGTATTCAAGTTGGCAACCTGTTCGAGGAACAGAAGGTGTTTGACGTGGTTGTGTTGGGCTCACCGGCTGCGCGCAACAGCCTGACCAGTCTTCGCGAGTTGCTGATTAACACGCCTAGCGGCGAGCAGGTGCGTTTGGGGGATGTCGCGGATGTGCGCGTAGTGCCAATTCCCAATGTCATACGACATGAACAAGTAAAGCGCTACATTGATATCACTGCAAGTGTGCAGGGACGTAGTCTCAGTGCTGTCGCAGCCGATATCAAGAGTCGCCTCCTGCAAACCCAATTGCCGCTCGAATATCACGCGGAGGTGCTCGGTGGGTATGCTGAACGACAGGCTGCACAGAGCCGCGTATTNACGGTTGTGATTGCCGCGCTGCTCGGGATTTTCCTGCTCCTGCAATCNGTTTATCGGAGCTGGCGCTTAGCATTTCTGTCGCTTCTGACTTTGCCCTCGGCGCTTGTGGGTGGTGTGCTGACAGCATATGCAACGGGCAGTGTTATCTCACTTGGTTCATTGATCGGATTCCTGGCATTGTTTGGGATTGCGGCTCGCAACAGCGTCATGCTGATCAAACACTATCAGCATCTGGAACGGAACGAGGGAGAAGCTTTTGGATTAGGGCTGGTACTGCGCGGTGCACTTGAGAGACCTACCGCGGTCTTGATGACCGCAGTGGCCACTGGTGTGAGCCTGGTGCCTGCGCTGATTTTAGGAGATATTCCAGGCCTTGAGATCATCCGCCCAATGGCGATCGTAGTACTGGGTGGCCTGGTCACATCTACATTTTTCAGCTTGTTCGTTACACCCACCCTCTATTTACGCTATGGTGCCAATCGCGAAGAAGAGGTTGAACTTCTTCCGGGCAATTTAGCAGATCTTCCAGCCATGGCGGCTGATGATTAGAAAATAGAATTTATATGATGTGGACCATTATTGAATCTGTAAGGAGAAAATCATGAAACTGAATTTTAAAATACTGCTTTTGATTGTGATTTTTTTGGCAATCCCGCTTTCAGCCTGCGCGCCCGCCGCGCCTCCGGAGGAGGAAACCAAGCCTGTCACTCTGGAGCCAATTACTGGAACTGATCTCAACCGTTTGACTTTGACTGCGGAGGCATCTAAACGGCTGGATATCCAGACGGCCGAAGTGGGTGAGGCGGATGGCAAAATGGTTGTTCCGTACGCTTCAATACTATACGAGGCGAACGGCAATACCTGGGTATATGTCAACATCTCACCTTTGGTCTATGTCCGCCAGGCCATCGTGATTGATTCCATCAATGGCGATGAAGCAATTCTCTCGAAAGGGCCAGATTCTGGTTCCACGGTCGTGACAGTCGGAGCGGCTGAGTTGTATGGCTCCGAGTCCGAGTTTGAGGAAGAATGAGAACGCTGAGAATGCAAGGAGGTCGGCTATGATACGCTGGATTGTCGGATCGAGCCTGAAGTTTCGTTATTTCGTTGTGGCTGTCGCTGCAGCCCTGCTGTTCTTTGGTATTGCACGGCTTCCCAACACCCCGGTGGACGTGTTTCCCGAGTTCGCGCCAACTCGAGTGGAGATCCAGACCCCATGCCTGGGCCTTACGGCGCAGGAAGTGGAATCGCTGATCAGTGTGCCACTGGAGCAGGCATTTAATGGGTTGCCGGGGCTGGATATCATGCGCTCCAAGTCAATTCCTGACTTGTCGTCAATTGAACTCCTTTTCAAGCCTGGGGTCGACGAGCTCCGCGCTCGGCAGTTGGTGCAGGAGCGCCTCGCAACCGTCATTGGCACATTGCCAACCTGGGCGGCCCCACCTGTCATCATGCCGCCTGTGTCATCGACCAGTCGCGTCATGAAGATTGGGCTTTCCTCGAAAAGCGTGTCCGTGATCGATATGTCGATGATCACCTATTGGACGATCAGAGCCCGCCTGCTGGACGTACCCGGCGTCGCGAATGTCCTGATCTGGGGTGAACGGATCAAGATTCCGCAGGTGCGGGTAGATCCGGAACGGATGCAGGCAAACAATGTTTCGCTGGATGAGGTTATGGAGACTACTGCAAATGCCCTGGATGTTGGGATATTACAGTTCTCCAACGGAGCGGTGATCGGTACTGGCGGATTCGTTGAGACTCCAAATCAACGGTTAAGTATTCGGGCCGTGCTGCCTATCAAATCGGCGGCTGACCTGGCTCAAGTGCCGATCGGTGACAAAAAGAAGAGTGATGGCACGCCACTGCGCCTGGCAGACGTGGCCGATGTGGTGGAGGATACCTGGCCGCTGATTGGGGACGCGGTGATTAACGATGGCCCCGGTCTTATGTTGATCATCCAAAAGTACCCCTGGGCCAACACACTGGATGTGACGAACGGTGTCGAAGCAGCGATCAAGGAGCTGCGTCCTGGCTTACCCGGCATAGATATTGACACAACTATCTTTCGGCCGGCGGACTTTATCCAATTGGCACTGGAGAATCTCACCAGAGCGTTGATCATTGGCTGTCTGCTCGTGATGCTGGTACTTGCGGCTTTTCTTTTCGAGTGGCGCACTGCTGTGATCAGCTTGATCGCAATCCCACTATCACTATTGGCAGGCGCGGTCGTGCTTTACGCACGTGGGGCAACCATTAACACCATGATTCTGGCAGGGTTCGTGATCGCTATTGGGGTCGTTGTGGACGATGCCATCATCGACGTGGAAAATATTGTCCGGCGGCTGCGCCAGTATCGCGAACAGGGGATTCAGGTATCCACTCCCAGAATTATTCTTGAGGCTTCGCTCGAAGTGCGTCAGGCGATCATCCATGCTACTCTGATCGACGCGGTAACGTTAATACCGGTCTTTTTCATTGGGGGAGTGTCTGGAGCCTTCTTTCAACCGTTGGCAGTTGCCTACGCGTTGGCAGTATTGGCTTCCATGGTCGTTGCCCTGACAGTTACTCCAGCGCTATGCTTCATGCTCCTTGCGAACGCAAAGATTGAGCATCGTGCATCGCCATTCGTGGGCTGGTTGCGGCAGCGTTACGAGGCTGTGCTGGCCCGGATCATCCAGCATCCGCGCCCGGTGTTCATTACCACCGCAGCGATCATGCTGGTGGGCGTGGCCGTAGTACCCTTGTTGGGAGAGTCGCTGTTTCCTGAGTTCAAGGAACGGGACTTTTTGATGCACTTTATCACCAAGCCTGGGACATCCGTGATCGAAGAGCGCCGGATCGTGACTCGCGCCAGTCGCGAGCTGCGCTCCATTCCGGGAGTGCGTAATTTTGGAGCTCATATTGGGCAAGCCCTGCTGGCGGAAGAAACCGTTGGTGTCAATTTCGGCGAGATGTGGATCAGCATTGATCCGAATGCGGACTATGAAGAGACAGTGGCTGCCATCGATAAGGTAGTTCATAGTTACCCCGGACTCTTTCGTAATGTGGAAACCTACTTGAATGAAAGAATTGAAGAGGTGCTGACCGGTTCAAGTCAGGCCTTTATCGTGCGCATTTATGGCCCAGACTTGAAGGGCATCCACGCCAAGGCAGATGAGGTGAAACAGGCCCTCTCAGGCGTTGATGGACTTGTGGATTTGAATGTGCAGCTCCAATCTGAGGTGCCTCAGGTGCAAGTCAAGGTGGACTTGGCCAAAGCCCAACAATACGGCCTCAAGCCGGGCGATGTGCGCCGGGCAGCCGCGACTTTGATGGCAGGCGAGGAAGTTGGTGACCTTTTCAGAGATGGCAAGGCTTACGATGTGAATGTCTGGAGCACACCCGCAACCCGTACCAGTTTAACCAGTATTCGCAATTTGCCGATCGACACGCCCGGTGGTGGGTATGTACGTTTGGGCGATGTTGCGGATGTGTACATTGCGCCCGCGCAGAGTGTTATATATCGTGAAAACGATTCGCGTCGCATTGACGTTGGTGCCAATGTAGAAGGGCGTGATATCGGCTCTGTAGCCAGGGATATTGATGCTAAACTCCAGCAAATCCAGTTCCCACTGGGATATCATGCCGAAGTGATCGGCGAGTATGCCGAACGACAGGCTGCTCAGAATCGCTTATTGCTCTTCGGGATTGCCGCGGCGATCGGGGTGTTCCTCATCCTGTTGGAATCTTTCGGGAACCTACGTTTGGCGGTGCTTGGCTTCCTGACCCTGCCTTCGGCATTGGTAGGTGGATTGCTGGCAGCTTATCTCACTGGCGGCGTGATCTCACTTGGCTCGCTGGTAGGCTTTCTCACCGTGTTTGGGATTGCAGCACGCAACAAAATCATGCTGATCAATCACTATCAGCACCTGGAGCGGCATGAAGGAGAAAAATTTGGATTACAGCTTGCATTACGAGGGGCCAGCGAAAGGCTTTCTCCGATCCTGATGACTGCACTAGCTACAGGATTGGCGCTGGTGCCACTTGTGATTACCGGTGACATTCCCGGTCATGAGATTGAGTATCCCATGGCTATCGTGATCCTGGGTGGTCTGATCACTTCGACAGCGCTTAATCTGTTCGTTGTTCCCTCTCTCTACTTGAGTTTTGGGCGGGCGCGCAATGTGGTAACTGCACCTGCTGGGCCCATCAATCAGCCCGAACCGGCCTGAGCGGAAAAGAAAACAGTCTATAAGTGAAATCGGCCCACGATGCGACAAGGAAACTTTTGCATCGTGGGTCGAGCGAGAATGGAGATTGAGATGCGAAAATTTGGCTTGGTCGTGGTTGTATTTGCGTTGCTTTTAATTGCTACAGCGTGTGGCAGTGCCAAATCCACTGGAGATCATGAGAACTTCAACCCCGACACCTTTAAAAATTCAACCAATATTGATAATAAGTGGCTTCCTCTCAAACCGGGCATGCAATATGTTTATGATGGCATCACAAATGATGACGAGGGCAATCAGGTTTCCCGCCATCTAGTGGTCACTGTCACTGATTTAACCAAGGTCATCAATGGTGTGAACACAGTGGTTTCGTGGGACCGTGATTACAACAACGACTCATTGGCCGAAGCTGAGCTTGCCTTCTACGCCCAGGACGACAATGGCACCATCTGGCGCATGGGTGAACACCCAGAGGAATACAAGGATGGGAAGTTCATTGGCGCGCCAACCTGGTTCTCCGGGGTCGCAGATTCAATCGCCGGCATTGAAATGCAAGGCGCTCCCCAACTGGGACAACCCAGTTACTCACAAGGTTGGTCGCCTGCCGTAGATTTTACAGACCGCGGACAGATATATCAAATGGATCAGAAGGTTTGCGTTCCGGCGGATTGTTACGAAGGTGTCCTTATTGTTGACGAGACCAGCAAAGCCGAGCCAGATGCTCACCAACTTAAGTATTTTGCGCCGGGCGTAGGTAATATTAAAGTTGGCTGGAAAGGTGAGGATGAGACCAAAGAAAAATTGGAATTGACAGAAGTAACTCAACTTAGTGCAGATGAATTAGCAGAAGTGCATGCTGAGGCGCTCAAAGAAGAGCAACATGCTTATGAGGTAAGCAAGGATGTGTATGGCGAAACCCCGCCGATGAAGTAATCCTTAATCAAAGGTGATCTACCATATGTGAGATGCTACTCATTTTGTTGAAGATCCATCTCTCCTATGCCAAAGTACAAACGGATCCCTAGCCTACTTGGCTGGAGCTAGATGGTAAAGGTCTGTTGATTTTATTAAGAAAATCATAAGGATTCTTTTAGAGTCTCTTTAGAGCAAATTGCTATGATGACAATAAGGCAATTGACCTTATTGGTCTTATTTATAAGAAAGTACTGTTAAACAAGGATTTATTGTCGCTAAACTGACCGGGCTATCATGATTCAAAACGTTCGAAATATTTTCCTCATCCTCATATTGATGTTGTCTGTTCTCTTTATGCCTGCGTTATTGGGGACAAGTATTATTGATTTACAGGAAGAAGAGGACCTTACAGATCCAGAGGATGATGACTTTTCCGTCATAGATTTTCCGCCCACCTGGATTCGAATCCCGATTCATCAAATGTCCGTTCTATTGAAGTTGGGGATGTCCATCTTTACTTTATTTGTTGTTTATCTGGGTGGGCGCTCAAAGCATCGCAGATTCAACGATCGCACCCTCGATCATGTTAATGCTTTAATATCTTGTTCCTTTTTAAAGACGGCTCTAATCATTAGAGCCGTCTTTCATTTTCTATTCTGCACCCTTTATCTAAATTATCCAAATCAATATTTGGTTAATCGTTATTCTCCAATCCTTATTCTCAACTCAAGGAGGTCGTTATGATGCGTTCGATTGTAGGAGCAAGTATGAAGTTTCAGTTCCTGGTGATCACGGTTGCTATCGCATTGATGGCGTTCGGCGTCACCAAACTCCGCGGGATGCCTGTGGATGTCCTGCCGGAGTTCTCACCACCCTATGTGGAGATCCAAACCGAGGCGTTGGGTCTTTCTGCTAAGGAAGTGGAACTGATGATCACAGTTCCAATGGAGCAGGACCTGCTGGCTGGCGTAGCCTGGCTGGATGTGGTTCGCTCTGAGTCGGTGCCCGGGCTTTCTTCCGTGCTCGTTTATTTTGAGCCTGGAACCGACCTCTTCCGCGCCCGTCAAATGGTGGCGGAACGTATTTCACAATCGGCGGTGGGTTTGCCTCATGTTTCGAAACCACCGACAATGATCCAGCCCTTGTCTTCCGCCAGCCGCTTCATGATCGTTGGACTTTCCTCGAAGGACTTGTCTCTGATCGACATGTCTGTGCTTGCGCGCTGGACGATTGCGCCTCGTTTGATGGGTGTCCCCGGCGTAGCGCATGTTGCCATTTGGGGTAACCGCGATCGACAGCTTCAAGTGTTGGTTGACCCGGTGAAATTGCAAGAGAAAGGTGTTACGCTGGACCAAATCATTGAGACGACTGGCAATGCGCTCTGGGTTTCCCCATTGACATTCCTGGAAGCCTCTTCCCCTGGTTCCGGTGGCTTCATCGATACCCCCAACCAACGGCTTACTGTCTGGCACGTGCTGCCGATCTCTTCCCCTGAAGAATTGGCGAAAGTCCCCATAGAAGGAACAGATGGATTGTTCCTGGGAGACGTCACGAATGTGGTGGAAGACCACCAGCCATTGATCGGTGACGCCGTCATCAATGACAGCGCCAATCTGTTGCTCGTTGTCGAAAAACTGCCTGAAGTGAACACCCTGGAAGTGACCCGCGATGTAGAGGATGCACTGGCTGCGTTAAAGCCTGGTATGCCTGGTATCAACTTTGATGCCACGCTCTTCCGTCCGACAACCTATATCGAGATGGCACTTGCCAATCTGACCCAATCCCTGATTATTGCCGCACTCCTGGTCGTGCTAGTGCTTGGCGCTTTCCTTTACGGTTGGCGCACCGCGTTGATCAGCATGGTAGCCATTGTGGTGTCCCTGTTCGCGGCCCTTTTCGTTCTCTACCTGCGAGGTGCAACACTGAACTCCATGGTTCTGGCAGGATTAGTAATTGCCCTGGGTATCGTCATTGACGACGCGGTGGTTGATGTCGAAAACATCATGCGACGTCTGCGCCAGAATCGCCAGGAGGGCGGATTTCGACCGGCGGAGAATGTCATCCTGGCAGCTTCTGCAGAGATGCGCAGTTCAATTTTCTTTGCCACAATCATTACATTGCTAGCGATCGTGCCGGTCTTCTTTATGGACGGCATGTCTGCCGCCCTCTTCCAACCTCTGGCAATCTCTTATGCCCTCGCAGTGTTGACTGCCATGGTCGTGGCTTTGACGGTTACTCCCGCACTGAGCTTTATGCTTCTCTCTACGCGACAACTCAATATCAGTGAATCGCCCTTGATCACGAGAATCCAAAGCGGCTACGAGCGCACGTTAGAACGAACGGTCAAAAGCCCAGGTTTGGCAAGTGCCATCCTGATTGTCCTGATCGTGGCCGGACTCGTGATCACTCCCTTCCTCAACCGCAGCCAACTCCTGCCTTCCTTCCGGGAGCCGTATCTTAGCGTCAAGCTTGAAGGCGCCCCTGGCACGTCTCATCCGGAAATGAGTCGGATCGTCTCACGCATGAGCAGTGAACTACGGGGCATTGCTGGTGTGAGTGAAGTCGGTGCCCACGTCGGTCGGGCGATATATGGAGATCAGATAGTGGGAATCAATTCCGCTGAGCTCTGGATCAGCCTCGATCCCAAAGCCAACTACGACTCGACAGTTTCTGCCATCCAAGGGGCAGTCTATGGTTATACAGGTATGGTCCGGGAAGTGCGGACGTACACGCAGCAAATCCTTAGTCAGCCATTGCGGTCAAGTACAACCGATGACGTCACCCTGCGCCTGTATGGTGAAGATCAGAAGGTTCTACGCGCCGAGGCTGCCAAGCTTGAGAAATCGCTCGCCGGGACCAGCGGGGTTGTCGATTCACATGTGATTCTGCCAGCGGATGAACCCACCCTGGAAATCGAAGTGGATCTTGCCGCGGCCCAAAAGTATGGCATCAAACCTGGCGAAGTACGCCGCACAGCCGCTGCACTGCTCTCCGGTATTTTGGTCGGCAATCTTTTCCAGGAACAGAAGGTCTTCGATGTTGTCGTATGGGGCGAACCAGAACTGCGCGACAGCATTTCCGATATTCTCAATATGCCCATCCAGACTTCGGATGGTAATCAAGTCCTGTTGAAGGAAGTGGCTGACATACGGATGGCCGCCTCTCAGACTGTGATCCGGCACGATGCCATGTCTGCCTACGTGGATATTGGCTTTATCGCGCAAGGACGAGAGGCAAGCGTTGTCGCGAGTGATATCCAGGCAAAGATGAAAGGCTATGCTTTCCCCTTCGAGTATCACGCGGAAGTATTGAGCAATGCTGCGGTAATCCAGGCCAGCCAGCAGCGCCTTCTCGTTACAGGATTGATCGCTTTGATCGGAATCTTCCTGTTGCTGCAGGCGTCAGCTCGAAGCTGGCGCATGGCCTTCGCGACTTTGTTAGTGCTGCCCGCATCGTTGGCCGGCGGTGTGGTCGCTGCATCCCTGACCAATTCATCACTTTCGGCTGCGGCACTGTTTGGATTGCTTCCGATCCTGGGAATTGCAGCTCGCAACAGCATCATGCTGATCAGTCACTATCAGCATATCGAAATTGAGGAAGGCAAACCCTTTGGTCCCGAACTGGTCTTGCGTGGTTCGCGTGAGCGTGTTGCACCGACCTTGATGACCGCGCTGATAACCGGTCTGGCTGTTTTGCCTTTCGTGGTCACCGGCAACATCCCTGGTCAGGAGATCGTCTTCCCCATGGGAATCGTTATCCTGGGTGGCTTGGTCACTTCGACCATCGTCAATCTGTTTGCGCTGCCGGCTTTGTACCTGCGCTTTGGCGCCAGCCGTGAACCTGAACTCGGATTCCTGCGGGCAGATGTGCCAGCCGTGGCAGCTGACGACTAGAAACTTTATAGATGACTGAGAGCAAAGAATACAAAATGGTTACAAATCATTATTCCATGAAAATCAGCTCCCAGCCTGATGTCTTGGTTGCAGAAGATTTATGGAAATCATATGGACCCAGGCGCGCGCTGCAAGGATTAACATTTTCTTTGAAGGCCGGGCGAATCCTCGGATTACTGGGTCCAAATGGTGCCGGAAAAACAACTTCCATCCGTATCCTTACCACGATGATGGAACCTGAATCCGGCCATTTTGTTATCGATGGCGTTAGCTCCAACTATCCAGAGCAAATACGCCGCAAGATCGGTGTATTGCCAGAGAGCCTTGGCTTTCCCAGACAAATGACCGGATTGGAGTACCTGATTTATTATGGTCAGCTGTCTGGATTAACAGACTCTGAAGCCAACCAAAATGCTCAAATCCTTATCGACACCGTTGGGCTGCATCAAAAATCAAAATCGCTGATTGGCACATACGATCATGGAATGCGGCAGAGGATCGGAATTGCATGCGCTCTGATTAACGATCCAGTCGTGGTTTTTCTGGATGAACCGACTCTCGGATTGGATGCATGCGGTCAGCAAGAATTGCTCCAACTGATTCGGCGGATCGCGCGTGAACGAAACACTGCAGTTGTTTTGTGCAGTCAATTTTTGACAGAGATTGAACGTGTATGTGATGATGTGGTAATTCTGAACCTTGGACAGGTCGTGGCGAAAGGTTCTGTGGAAGACGTCATTAGTCGAGTCCAGAGAAACATCACACCGCAAAATTGCATGCGCGTTCAGGTTCCTCCAGCTGCAGTCCTTGAAACACGACAAGTTCTGGATGGAATGCCAAATATCCTGAAACTGACTCAGGTAGACGAAGCGAAGGGCTGGTTGGATATGGAACTCGTTTCTGGCTCCAATAGCAGCTCCGTAAATTCCTATCAGGTCAATCGGATTTTGAGTGTCCTGATCCGTGCAAAAATCCCGATTATAAGCTTTGCACCGGAAGAAGGACGCTTGCAGGATATCTTTCTGAATTTCGCGAAGGATGCGATCACATGAAAAGTTTACTGATTTTTTCTATTATTTTGAATGGAGGTATCTCATGAAACAAATGTATCGCTGGATCATCTTGGTTTTGATCCTTGTCAGCTTGCTTTCCGCCTGTGCACCAAAGGCAAGTTCATCCACAAAAATCAGCCCGGTCACCCTCGAGCCGATCGAAGGAACAGACTTCCAGCGCGTCATCCTGACCGACAAGGCTGCTCAACGGCTCGACATCAAAACTGCCGAAGTGAGCGGGACCTCGATCCCCTATGCAGCTGTGATTTATGACACAGAAGGCAATACCTTTGTGTACACAAATCCCGCTCCTCTGACCTTTGTTCGAGCGCCAATCATAATTGACCGCATCGAGGGCGAGCAGGTGATTTTGTCACAGGGACTTAATGCAGGCACTTCGGTGGTGACGCTCGGAGTGTCAGAATTGTACGGTGCCGAGACCGGAGTTTCCAAATAATCGCACCAGGAGGTGCCCTATGCGTTCGATTGTTGCAGCAAGTTTGCGCTATCGCTATCTAATTGTGTTTATGGCCGTGGTGCTGATGGTCTTCGGCATCAGTCGGCTGACGAACTCGGCGGTGGATGTCTTCCCTGAGTTTGCGCCACCCAAGGTCGAGGTCCAGACGTTATCCACAGGTCTCTCAGCTTCCGCGGTGGAGGAATTGGTCACGGTCCCGCTGGAGCAGGCGCTCTATGGTGTGCCAGGCTTGGATGTGATGCGTTCCCGTTCTGTGCCTGACCTTTCGGATATTGTCCTCATTTTCAAACCCGGGACAGATCTGATCAAGGCGCGCCAGTTGGTGAACGAACGTCTGCAGTCTGTCTACCCCACCTTGCCCACTTGGGCTGCTCCGCCGGTCATGATCCAGCCCCTCTCGTCAACCAGTCGAGCGATGAAGATCGGCATTTCCTCCGATACGATCGATATAAAGGATTTGTCGATGATGGCCTACTGGAAGATCCGCGCCCGCCTGTTGGAAGTTCCCGGCGTGGCGAATGCTCCCATCTGGGGCGAGCGGATAAAAATGCCACAAGTGCAGGTCGATCTTGAAAAACTGAATATCTATGGTGTCCCGCTTGAAGAAGTGATGGATGTAACCGCGGATGCTCTGGATGTTGGTCTATTACAGTTCTCGGAAGGATCCGTGATCGGTACCGGCGGGTTTATTGATACCCCGAATCAGCGAATTGGGATCCGCTCCGTTTTGCCGATCGTAACTCCGGAAACTTTGGCACAGGTCCCGATCAACGATCGCAAGAAACCGGATGGCACGCCTCTGACGTTAGGGGACGTGAGCGATGTGGTTTGGGGTACTTGGCCGCTCTTTGGAGACGCGGTCATCGATGGTGGCCCCGGCTTGATGATGATCGTCGAGAAATTGCCCTGGGCGAACACGCTGGATGTCACGCGGGGCGTAGAGGCAGCGATCGATCAGATGCGGCCCGGCCTGCCGGGAGTCAAGATCGATACCACGATCTTCCGACCCGCGACTTTTATTGATAATTCTATTAAAAACCTCACTTCATCATTGCTGATTGGCGCGGTGCTGGTCATCATTATCCTGCTCTTCTTCCTTTACGAGTGGCGGGTGGCTTTGATCAGCGCCACCATCATCCCTCTCTCGTTGATGGCTTCGTTGCTTGTCCTTAATCTGCGTGACGTACCGATCAATGTCATGACGCTGGCCGGTTTGTCGATTGCGATCGGTGCGGTCGTGGACGATGCCATTGTGGATGTTGAAAACATTGTGCGTCGCCTGCGCCGGCTCCGCAAAGAAGGCAGTACTCAATCGACGGCAAGCATTGTTTTGGAAGCTTCCATCGAAGTACGCGGCGCGATTGTCTATGCCTCGTTGATCGAAATCTCAGCGCTCTTGCCGGTCTTCTTCCTGCAGGGTTTGTCCGGTGCGTTCTTCTTCCCCCTGGCAACTGCCTATGTGGTGGCAGGGTTGGTCTCTCCAATTATTGCACTGACGGTTACACCGGCAATGGTTTACATCCTCCTGTCGAATGCGCCCATCGATCACCGTCAATCTCCTATTATTCCGTGGTTGCATAAGATCTATGATCGTGTTTTGGGCCGGACACTGCGCACTCCGAGTCTGGCCTATGGCACGGCCAGTGGCATCATAATAGCCGGTCTTTTTGTGACGCCCTTCCTTGGACAGGAACTGCTGCCTTCGTTCAAAGAGCGTGACTTCCTCATGCATTGGATCACCAAGCCAGGTACATCCCATCCGGAAATGTGGCGTATTACGGCCCAGGCTTGTAATGAACTCATGACGATCCCCGGCGTACGCAATTGCGGTTCTCATATCGGCCAGGCCATGAGTGCGGATGAGCCCTATGGGATCTATTTCACCGAGAACTGGATCAGTGTCGATCCAGCGGTGGATTATGACAAAACTTTGGCCTCGGTTCAGGAGACAGTGGATGGCTATCCTGGCCTTGTGCGCGACGTTCAAACCTATCTGAAGGAAAGAATCAGAGAGGTGCTCACGGGCTCGAGCGATACGGTGGTTATCCGTATCTATGGTCAGGACTTGGAAGTTCTGCGCGCAAAAGCAGAGGAAGTGTTGGCTGCCCTGGAAGGCATCGACGGGATCGCGGATCTGAAAAAGGAACTCCATATGGAGACGCCTCAGGTGGAAATCGAAGTGGATCTGGCAAAAGCTCAGCAATATGGCCTCAAGCCGGGCGATGTCCGCCGCGCAGCTGCCTTCCTGTTACAAGGTGAAGAGGTGGGCGATATATTCATCGGTGGGAAGACCTACGACGTGAACGTGTGGAGCACACCGGCCACCCGTCATAGTCTCAGCGATATTCAAAATCTTACGATCGATACACCGGATGGTGGTCGTGTTAGGCTGGCGGACGTGGCTGACATTCGTATTGTGCCCGTCCCCAACGTGATCGAGCGTGAAGGTCAGTCCCGCAAGATAGATGTATCCGCCAATGTAAAGGGACGCGACCTGGGTTCTGTGGCAGATGATGTCGAAGACACATTGAACAAGATCGAGTTCCCGTTGGGATATCATTTCGAGATCAAAGGTGAGTTCGCAGAACGCCAAGCTGCTCAACGGAATCTGCTTACTGCTGGAGCGATTGCTGTGATCGCGATTTTCTTCCTCCTGTATACTTCCTTTGGTACCTGGCGCCCAACCTTCCTGACGTTCTTCACGTTGCCCTGGGCACTGGTCGGTGGTGTGTTGACGGCCTATCTTACTGGAGGCATTCTCTCCCTCGGTTCGCTGGTGGGATTGTTAACCATCCTTGGGATTGCCACCCGCAACGGCATCATGATGATCAGCCACTTCCAGCATTTGGAAGCAGAAGAAGGGGAGCCGTTTGGTCCAGCGCTTGTTCTACGCGGGGCGCGCGAACGGATTGCACCCATCATGATGACGGCTCTAACGACCGGGCTGGCCCTTGTGCCGCTGGTGATCGCCGGCAATATCCCGGGCCAGGAGATCGAGTACCCCATGGCCATCGTCATTCTCGGTGGCCTAGTTACTTCCACGTTGCTCAACCTGCTCGTAGTACCTACGCTCTACCTACGCTTTGGAAAACCACGCCAGAGTGTTCCTCAGGCAGCCGCGTAACCAGGCTGAGCAGTTAAGGACAGTTTCCGTATACAGAAACTGTCCCTCATCGAATCGGACGAATGATTCGGTGAAGTTCCAGAATCAGTAGACCGTATGTGTACACCCCTAAATACGGTCTACTGATCCCAAGTTTAGGTCTCTGAAGAAAGGAGTCAATATGCGCCATCTTCGCTTTGTCTTTCAGTCTGCGTTACTGTTTATGATGATTTTTAGCTCAGCATGTGGAAGTCAGCCTTCTCCAGAAGCAACTGCAGAGTTCAAAGACTTTGACCCTGGGAATTTTAGTAAGTCAACGGATATCAACAACAAATGGATGCCAATGCAGCCCGGTACCCTGTGGGCCTATGAGGGAACTGCGGTGGATGAGGAAGGGAACAATTTTGCCCGTCGTATTGAGTTTACAGTCACAGACCTGACCAAAGAGATTGCGGGCATACGCACAGTTGTGGCCTGGATCGTGGATTACAACAATGATGAGATCATAGAGAAGGAAATTGCCTTCTACGCCCAGGACAATGATGGTAATGTCTGGTATTTAGGCGAGCACCCGGAAGAATTTAAGGATGGAAAATTTATTGACGCGCCAACCTGGATTACCGGTATTGACGATGCGAGGGCAGGCATCAAGATGATGGCGGAACCAAAAGTGGGAACAGCAAAATATTTTCAGGGCTGGGGACCCGCGGTGGAATGGTCGGACTATGGGCAGATCCAAAAAATAGGACAGGAAACCTGCGTTCCTGTGGACTGTTACAAGGATGCGATGGTGATTGCTGAGTCCAGCCTGGGAGAGGTGGGTGCTGCCCAGTTCAAATACTATGTTTCTGGCGTAGGCGAGGTCCGCGTCAACTGGGGCGGCCAGGATGCGACTCAGGAAGCCCTGCAGTTGGTCGAACACACACAACTCAGCCCTGAGATTCTGGCAGAAATCCGCGCCGAGGCGCTCGCGTTGGAGAAGCACGCTTATGAGGTCAGCGAGGAGGTGTATGGCAAGACTTCGCCAATGGAATGATGTGATAGAAAGTTAGGGTGGTTTTCAACCCGCAAGCCAAGGATTTACAAGAGAGGGTATGTCGTTGCGAGAACGGAACGCAGAGCGTTCCAACCGAAGCAATCTCCCGTTTAATGGAAAGTGTGCCGGTGTGCTGCGGCATTCCTGCTCAAGAGGAGATTGCTTCGGTCGTGGCGCGGAGGGCGCCACTCTCTCGCAACGACATATCTCTAACTTTATCGGTACTTCTCTCTTAGTTCTTCTGCCGCGTCATTTAATTCGACTGCATTTTTTTGGATCTTCTTGATGGCGGTGATCGCGTCATCCACGCCCTTCTGTCCGGCGCGGAATACGTTTTCATCCAGCCAGACGGCCTCATGTTCGCAGGCGCGTTCGGCCACAGGCAATTTCATATTCTCAAAATCAAAATATTCCGGGAAGGCATTCGGCACTGCCAGTTTCGATTTTTGCGGCTGGAACAGGGTGTAATTGTTCATCGCTTCATAGCCCATCCAGCATTCCACGCCTTCCGCATTCAGCGCACCGACCAGCAGGTCATGCTCCATGCCAAATTCCTGCGGGTCGATGGCGAAGATATACCGATAAAAGGAACGGGTAGTATGACGCGGATCGCGCTTTAATAACCGGATACCGGGAATTTCGCTTAATGACTCATCCATGTAGTCTGCCATCGCTTCACGTTCCTTCGCCTCAGCAGGGAAGCGCTCGATGCCGATCAGCGCCAGCGCCGCGGCGATCTCGCTCAGCCGAAAATTGCCGCCCACTTGATAGTCCATGGATGAATCTTCAGGACCGCCTCCCAACGCGTGTGGACGACCACAATCGATGATCGAGGCAGCCTTTGCGGCGAGTTCAGGCGTGCGGCATAAAAGGATGCCGCCTTCTCCCGTCGTGAGAGTCTTGGACGATTGTAGTGAGAATGAACCGAAGTGACCTATCGTCCCTGCACCGCGACCGTTCCACCTCGCCCCGTGGGCATGCGCGCAATCTTCGATCACGACTAAGTCATACGTTTCAGCCAGTGCCATGAACGCGTCCATATCAGCCATGTTCGAACCCAGATGCACAGGAATGATCGCTCTTGTTTTTGGCGTGATGGCTTTCTCTGCGGCTTTTGGGTCGAGGCAGTAATTGTTTGGGTCAACATCCACAATGACGGGGATCGCTCCCGCAGCCATTGGCGCGGAGGCCGTTGCCTGGAAGGTATAAGCAGGCACGATAACCTCATCGCCCCAGCCAACGCCCGCGGCGCGCAGTGCGACCTCCATCGTTACCGTTCCATTTGCCATGGGCACCGCGTATCCACCCCCTTGCATCTCTGCGAATCTTTTTGCCAGTTCGGCGGTCTTCGGTCCCGGATATGGGTATCCACCCCAGCGCCCGGACTTGATGACTTGAGTCACTGCATCGATATCACGTTGATCCCACACAGGCCATTGGGGATAAGGTTCGGTGCGAGTTTTGGGGCCACCGAGAATTGCTAATTCAGACATTTTTTCTCCTTATAGCTCATCATAGATTTCTGGTATCGCCTAAGATTATTAAGATAATTGAGAATACCAAGGATGACGCAAGAAAAACCAATAATGCACTGAAAGCAATATTGGCTGCGAGTTCTCTTATTTTTTGACGCTGAGAATTGTTTAGAGTAATTTCCAGAATATTTAGGGCTCGATCTATTGAAAGTGGATTGACAATCAAGTTTAGTATTGGAATTGCTGAAAGAAACGTGAATAATACTAATAATCCAATTTCATACCGAATATCATCCTCAATCGTGGAAGATTCAAAAATGGCACTGGCTTTATTTCCTTGTCGAACCAGTTCAAGTGCTTTTGTAAGAGTAAATAAGTTGCTAATGAAAGTCGTAACGACTAGCGCAACACCAATATAATAATAATCCTTGCTTAGATTTCCTGATGTATATCCATCATAATAAAAGTATGCAGGCAGCAGGGTAGAAGTGACAAGAATGGCTATTGTTAGAAAGCGCCTTAATAGGTGAAGGTTTTTTTTGAATGCTTCTTCCGACGCGCGCGTTTTAGGTTTCTTTGCGGCGTTTTCTACAATTTTTTCTCCAATTATTTGAATAAGCTCAACTAGAAATTCCATGAATTAATCTCATATGCAAACCGCAAAAAAATTTACTCAACTAATTTCTTTGCGGTTTCAATTAATTTTTCTCGCATCGGGTATGGATCAATTCCTGCCATTTGCATTCCAAGCATCAACGGACCCACAACTGGCGGACCATCCAACCTGACCATTTTTGCTTTTGGCACATGTTGCCTAATGATATTTCGCATGGGTTCCAGGATGAGTTCACCCGCTTCAAAGACACTACCCGATTGCACAATTTCGATTTCGTCATTCTCCATTTCGATCTGGCGCGCCACCGCGATTGCCAGCCAGCCAAGTTCTTCACCGGACCATCTTATGACCTCCAGCGCTGCGTGATCACCTTCCCGAGCCGCATTCACGATTTGAATCGCGAGATAGGGAAATAAATGATATTGCTCGTTTGAGAGTCCCTCCATCAAATCCACTTCATTTTTCGCGCCGGTGGCTTCGAGAAAAATCTTTGTAAGCTTCGTCGGCGGGATGCGTTTGATCCAGGCATGGTTGACAAATTGCCTGGCGCGGTAAACGATCTCAATGGCACCGCCATACTCGCCAAAGTCTATTCCATTCCCAACTACTCGTCCCTCTTTTCCATTTTTGCCGCGCCCCCGGCAGTTCACACCCGATCCCGCTGTGACATTGACCCCGACTCCATGCGACGTGCCAGAGATCAAGCCATTTGAACCATCGTTGACGATTTCGACTGGGCACGATAACCCAAGCGGAACGATTGCCTGCAAATGAGCTTCTCTTTCCGATAGAAAATCATATCCCGCGATGCCGAACCCTGCTCCTGCGATCTGATCTTTTTCCATCCCTGATAATTGACTTGTGGCCACAAATGACTTTTGCAGCACGTCAGTTAATCTCTCATAGCCCATTCCCTGATGATTGCCGCCCCCAGCCTTGCCAAAGGAAATACAATTGCCCGTTTCGTCGGCAATCAACGCATGCGTTTTCGAGGAACCCACGTCCACTCCCAAAAAATATCTCATCCCTGCCTCATTGCCTCGCGGATCTGACGATAACCAATCAACTGAATGTCTTCGCCCTCGATAAACTTCTTCAACTCATCACTCATGAATGTGTTGTAATTCGAGACACGGCTTTCCCAATCAGGCGNGATCGAGCGCAACTCAGCCGTGTCAATCGAAGGATGAAAAATAAAATNCGTAATTCCTGTCGGTAAATTGCCTAATAAATCTTTTGCAATTTCCATTTGTCCGTTGGGCTGATCCAGCGGCAGGCCNAGCAATCCATCCAGCCGGGGGATACCCATTCTTTCGAACTGGTGCATCAGGGGTTCATACGTTATCTTCTCCTCCGCGCTCAAGCCCATGATATCCATTCCCTGGGCATCCAGGCGCGGTAGCATGTTCGGTAAGGGCCGGCTCGCCGCAGCCTGGATATAGGATTGAATGAACTTTGGATTCATGATCGTCCCCATGTGCGAATCGACATGCGTGACATTAATCCCGGCCGCTAAAGCGCGTTCGATCTGGGCATTGACTTCACGCTCAACTGCTCAGGTTTGGCATTGTCATAAACAGCCTGATGCCATTGGTTGAAATAACCATCGCATCCAGCAAGCCCGACTCCGCATCCCGCGTCGATACCGGTCCCCACCGATAGCTTTCCCACTCTGCATTTAGCGTCGCATGGACGCCCATATCGATTTCAGGATTCTCACGGCACATCTGCGCCACTGCTGGGAACCATGGACAAGGAACCATGACTGCCCCGGATGTGATCGTTCCAAATGCCCACAGATCCTTGAATGCCTGGACTGAGGCATGGCACATGCCGATATCATCCGTATGGATGATGACCGCGCGGGCATTATCGGAAAGACCTAACTTTTTGAGAAATGGGTTCATTTTATTTCTACCACCTTTCGTGTTTGACTTGATTGATATGCAGCATCTACAACCTTCATATTCACCCAACCTTCCACTCCACCGGGGATGGGTGTTTGATTTTTTTTAATGCATTCTACAAAGTATTTCAACTGAGCATCATACAAGCTTTGCGGAGCCTGTGATCCACGCGGAAATACAAAACCAGAATCAATGACATCGATTTTTCCTTCTTGTATATTCGGTATTTCCAACTTCGTTGGGAACACCTCGCCAAAACCCTGCGTGCCATATAACTGTGTTGCCGCTTCGGGTCCATCGGCATGTGGCTGCCACCAACCAGATTCAAAATAGGACGTCGCGCCGTTGTCCCACTCGACGATGATTACGCCAGTATCATCCACATCGAAATCTTTATAGTAGGTTCCAATCTTTGCATACACGGCAACCGGTTTTGGATCGCCGAGCAAAAATCTCGCTGTATCGAGCGCGTGGATTCCCATATCCACCAGCGCGCCGCCGCCCGCAAATCCCTTCTGTATGAACCAGCCACTCGGTCCCCAATGTGTGTGAACGCCAACTCCCTTCGTACGAATGATCTTCCCTAATTTTGAGGATTGCTCCTTCAACCACAATACCTCGGGATCAAAGCGCCAGCAATGGGCTACCATCAACAACGCCTCGGATTTCTCTGTGACTTTACACATTTCCTCCGCTTCTTGTGCGTTCATAGACATTGGCTTTTCGACCATCACATGTACGCCTGCATTAAGCGCCGTAATGGTCTGTGATGCATGTAGATAATTTGGTGTAGAAACAACCAGCGTGTCCACATTGCCATCTTTCAGCAATGTTTCTACATCAGCATATTGCCGCGCAATCCCAAACTGCCTGCCAAACTCGATCATTGAATCAGCTTTGTGATTGACAACCGCCTCTAGTTCCAGCCCCAAATTCTGCGCGGCTTGCGCGTGGATCTTACTGATATAACCCGTCCCTGCAAATGCAACTTTCATGCCTTCTCCTTCAAGCGGAGGGTCATAATTTGATAAGGTCTTAAAGTCAATTGGATTGAATCATTTTCGATGCTCAATTCTGATTCGTTTTCCTCAAGCAGATTCGTTTCCCAGGCAGATTCCACTGCGAATCCAAACCTGACCTGAACCTGCCCGCGTTTCCTCTGACTCTCATACAAGCGGAGGATGATTCCGTTCCCATCTTCGGCGCGTTTGACTGTTTCGATAACCACATTCGGCTCGCTGACTCTGACCATGGATGGTGGGCGATGGACGATAGTCTGCGGTCTATGGTCCATCGTCTGTCGATAAACAATAATTGGATCATTGAGTAGATACGCCTCTCTCTGTGTCTGTTCATTCCATGGGCCTACGTGTGGATACAAACTATATTTGAATTGATGTTCGCCAAAATCTGCCATCGGATCTGGCATGGTGGGGGAGCGAAGAAGCGTGATCCGCATAACACTATCATGGATGTCGTGTCCATATTTACAGTCGTTCAAGAGACTGACGCCATAGTTGCCTTCACTTAGATCCACCCATTTATGCGCGCAAGTCTCAAAGCGTGCCCAGTCCCAGCTCGTGTTGCGATGAGTCGGCCTTTGTACGTTTCCCCACTGGATTTCATACGTCGCTTGCGGTGCCAGCACATCCACAGGAAAGGCGACCTTGAGTAGGATATGACGATCTTTCCAGTCAACATGGGTATCAAAGTCTAGGCGAGGCGAGTTGTAATCAAGTGAAATACGCTGAGTGTATTCACTATTTAATATTCTGCGTTTGATCTCAATCGTCTGATGCAACTCGCCAGATTCAATCACTTCAATCGAAGAAGCTGGTTCCGCCAGCCACATCTTGTCATCATAGAAAATCTCTATATCCCAGGCGTCCCAGCTACTGGGGCGGTCTTCGAAAGCCTGGAATTGATTGGCAATGGAATTCGGTGCCAGCACTTCGCGGTTTGCCTGTTTGTCAAAGATGCGCGTGATATCGCCATCATGATTGAATTCGACACGGATGAATTTGTTTTCCAAAATGTATCTGCTGGCTGCTGATGGCTGTTCCTCATTCATCAGCCGTGGTCTATTGTCTATGATCGTTTTCAGAGCAATCACACTATACGGTGCAAGTTCGCCTGCATCGGCCCAAATGCCAGACTCAGTTTCTTGAACGGGAACGGGCTCTCCATCCCGCGTGAAGCGCTGCGCTGACGAGTCGCCAGGGATAAAGACCAAGCCCGGTTGTGTGAACGAGGTCGCGTTGACGAAGATCACATCTGCGTCCAATTGGTTTGCGATGGACTGGAGGGCTTCATCTCGAAGTCGAGTCACCTCTTGGGTCAGTTGCGCGTATTGCTGCTGCGACTCTTCGTAGACCGCTCCGATGCTCGAGCCGGGAATAATATCGTGGAACTGGTTGAGGCAAACTGTTTGCCAGGCACTTTGAAACGCGTTAATTGGATATTCGTAATTGGTAATGAGGGATGCAAAGGCGGCCAGGAATTCAGCATCATGTAATAAGAACTCGCTTTTGCGATTGGCGCGTTTGTTGCGCGCCTGGGTGGTGTATGTGCCGCGGTGATATTCGAGATACAGTTCGCCATTCCAGACGGGCATCATTCTTGAAGTAGCAAGCGGCGCAATTGCATCAAAGAAGCTTTTCACGCTCGATTGCCTAAGCTGTGGCAGCGCAGGAAAGTGCTCCATCACTTCAATATTTTCAAGCATTTCGCGCGTGGGACCTCCGCCGCCATCGCCGAAGCCGTATGCCATCAGCAAATCCTTGTGCAATTCTTTTTGTTGGAAGTTTTGCCACGTACCGAGCGCTTCCTTTGCATTGGCCATTGCATTGTAGGTGCTGGCGTAGGCGCTGCCAAATTCCTTGACCGTGCTGAAGTGGGTCAGAATTTGCGTACCATCGATGCCTTGCCACATGAACGTGTCATATGGCAGGCGGTTGTATTGACTCCAACCGATCTTAATGGTCATGAAATATTTCAAACCGGCCTGCTGGATGAGTTGTGGCAGTGCCCAGGCATAACCAAAAACATCGGGCAGCCACAGGATGGGACTCTCAGCATCCCGGCCGAAATGTTCGCGGAAGAATGTGCGCCCCAACAGAAATTGGCGCGCCAGCGACTCCGCGCCGCTGAGATTGCAGTCGGCTTCGACCCACATGCCGCCTATAGGCTCCCATCTTTTTTCTTCAATTCTTTGTTTGATCGCTTCAAATAACGCGGGCTGATCTTCTTTAATGAATTGATATAACTGCGGCTGGCTTTGCGTGAAGTGATAATCCGGAAATTGCTCCATCAAACGGATAGTAGTGTGGAAAGTGCGCTCTGCCTTTCGGCGCGTTTGACCAAGCGTCCATAACCAGGCGATATCAATATGTGCATGCCCGGTGCCATGGATGACCGCGTCCATCGGTGCGCCGCAACTTTCGATACCTGATTTCAGTATCTTCGTGGCAGGTGCAATGCTCTCATAAAACGCATCACTGTCCAGGGGATCGCGTGTATCAAGCGTGGCGAACGCGTCATTGAGGGTGGTGAGCAATCCATATCGCGCGTGGTTATTCTCATCCAAATTTTGGGCTGCCTCCAGCGCGATCCGAGAGAGAATGATAAAGTTACGAGTGGGTTGGTGGATTTGCACTGCGGCGCACTGTCGCATGTATAGTTTGGTAAATGCATCATTCGACGCAAAACCGCCCAGCCCCGTCCATCCGTGGAGCGCGAGCAAATGAGATTGTCCATCCACCCATTCAGGCCTTAGTAAGATTTCCTGGTGGTGACGGTCACAAGCAGCAAAAGGCTCACCATCGATGTATGCCAGGGCTTCCGGGTGACTGAAATCCCCTGCCTCGCCCAACGGCAAATATAAAGCAAAAGGCTGCGACTGGTCCCAGTCTACGGGGATCGTAAATGTTATCCGCAGAATGAAATTCTGCATCCATGAGCCCCAATATTCATTGGCATTGATCTCCTGCCAACTGGCATCATCTATATCTGCCCCAATGGGTGGAGGAGTAAGGGCACTTTCCAGCTCATGATAGCGGAACGAGGGTAAAGATTTTCTTTTGATATAAACGAGCGGAGCGATCAATTCCAGTCGTTGTTTGATCTTTTCAGGCGTCCAGCGAGTGCGATGATACATAAGATTGTTTTTCCTTATAGGATCGCTGGTTCAAAGAAGAAACATTATTCTTTTGAGCCAGTAAGTTTGATTCCCTGGATAAATGTTTTCTGTGCAAAGAAGAAGGCAATGATAATGGGTATGGTGAACATTGCCGAGGCAGCCATCAATTGATTCCATACCATGGTGCGCTGTCCCTGAAAGTCGCGCAAGCCAAGCGCCATTGTAAATTTATCAGGACTACTTAGGAAGAGCAAAGGACCGGTGAAATCGTTCCAGGCATACAGGAAGGTGAAGACCGTGACGGTCGCGAGCACAGGTACGGAGAGAGGCAGCACGATCCGAGTAAAGATCTGCCATTCAGAGGCTCCATCCACGCGAGCGGCATCGCACATTTCTTCTGGAATGGTCTTGAAGAACTGACGCAGCAAAAAGACATCCCAGGCATTTGCAAAGAACGCCGGAATAAGGAGGGGCAGAAACGTATTCCCCCAATGCAAATAATCATTGAAGAAAAGGTAAAGGGGAATAATGGTTACCTGATAGGGAAGCATCAGAGTAGCCAGAACAATGATGAAGAGGATATCGCGCCCCGGAAAATTAATGCGAGCAAATGCATAAGCAACAGGTGTGTTGGATAGCAACGTACCAAGAATGGTGAAAAAGGCAATGATCAAACTGTTCTTGAAATAAACCCAAAAGCTTGCGCCCACGCCCGGCCGGCTTCCACGCGACATCGCGTCCGGAAAGTTTCGCCAGCGGAAGAAGATATGCATGATCGGCTCAGCGATTTTTGTCGTGCCTTGTTGGATCTCGTATTGCAATTCCTGGGTCGGGTGTTGTGGATCCACAAACGTTCCTGTTCCCTCAACGATTTTGATCAGCGCCAATTCTTTGACTCCACCTTCCGTTTTTACATTGTAAAGAGGCAGTGACTGCCCATTCACGACCACAGTGACATTATCATAGGGCAGCCAGCGCGGCGGGGTGTGAAATACATCCTGGTCCGATTTGACCGATGTGACTAACATCCAGATAAATGGGACAAGGAAAAATAATCCGACAAAATTGATAATTGTATGGCTGAACAGCCCTTGGAAAAAATCACGGAGTTTTTTGCGCCGAAGACTGGCGCGTCGTTCTTCATCGATCGCTGCAACATTTTTTGAGGAAGTAACAGTTGTAGCCATTGTTTTACCCTGCGTAATACGTGAATCGGTCACTGATCTTCAACAACAAAATCGTACAGCCCAGGATGATAAGGAACAAAACCCATGCCATCGCTGAGGCGTAGCCAATCTTCAAATATTGAAAACCCGTTTGGAAAAGATAGACGCTATAAAACAGAGTTGAGTTAAGTGGCGAGCCCAGTCCCTGGGTACCGCGAAACACATAGGCTTGCGCGAAATACTGGAACATGAATATCATTCCGGTAATGAGATTGAACAGTGTGATGGGAGACACCATTGGAATGGTGATA
>Ga0065707_10081983_pt1 | contig 26233 bp, 23 predicted proteins | sample SwiRhicommuniRL3_FD_59094 | JGI IMG/M metagenome (GOLD analysis project Ga0065707, IMG submission 59094) | Switchgrass rhizosphere bacterial communities from Rose Lake, Michigan, USA - RL3 v2 (version 2) | ecosystem: Host-associated > Plants > Roots > Rhizosphere > Soil | place: East Lansing...
TCGTCTCGGCCATCACCTTCGTCAACGCCGCCGTCAAGGTCGTCTTGCCATGATCCACGTGACCAATCGTCCCCACGTTGACATGCGGCTTGGTGCGCTCAAACTTCTCTTTTGACATGACTACCTCGAATAAAAACCGATCTTCGACTCGACTCAACCGCGCTCCAAACATGGAGCTGACGACCGGGATTGAACCGGTGACCTCGTCCTTACCAAGGACGTGCTCTACCAACTGAGCTACGTCAGCAGGTAATCCTTCCGACTGGAGCGGGTAGTGGGAATCGAACCCACGTCATCAGCTTGGAAGGCTGAGGTTCTACCATTGAACTACACCCGCCGATGGCCACACCCCGCCCGACTCGCCTTAAATTCCCAAGCCGACCCCCGGCCAAAGTGGTGGAGGGGGAAGGATTCGAACCTTCGAAGGCGTAAGCCGGCAGATTTACAGTCTGCTCCCGTTGGCCGCTTGGGTACCCCTCCGACAAAAACGAGCCGCGTATTCTGATTTCGGGGAAGGGGTGTGTCAATGAGTGTTGGCGTGAGAATTGCTGGGGAGGCGCAGTTCGGGGTCCGAACTGCTCGTTCCGCTCTGCAGGTTCGGGGGCAAGTGGCCTACATCGCCAACCGATAACACCTTGTAAGAGCCGTCACCTACCACCCGGATCACCGTCAAGCTCGTGTGCGCCACGGACATGTCAAGCCAGGCGGCCGTATCGACACCCAGCGCCCGGGTGACGAAGTAGCGGATCACGTTGCCGTGGCAGATGAGCAGTTCGTGCCGTTTGGCGCCTTTGGCGGGGATGAAGTATTCGCGGAACGCCTGATTCAGCTGCTTGGCGCAAGCGTCGGCCTCCCCAGGCTTCAGCTTTTGGGCGACTCGCTCGTTTCGAGTGGGCGGCGTGCACTCGCTCAGGAGCTGGGACTGCTGCGTCTCGACGTCCGGAAGCATTTCGTGGATGACCGCGGCGGTCTCGCGCGCGCGGGTCATGGTGCTGGAAGCGATGAAATCGAAATGTTCGGGCATGCCGCGCATGCGCGCCGCGATCAAGCGCGCCTGGGCGATGCCGAGCGGAGTGAGGCTGGCGCCGGTTTCTTCAGGGGCCTTGGCTTCGGTGTCGTAGGCGCCGTGGCGAATCAGATAAATAGTGCGGGTGAATGCAGGAGTTGGGTCGGCGCTCTCGGCAGGGATTGCGACCGCAAGCAAACTCAACAGGATCAAGATGCGATTCATGGGCGTTCCTCATCATGGGTCCAGTGGATCGGGTAGATCGATATGGTGGGACCGCAAGCCTATTCAGTTTATCAAGGCGTAAAACATCGGTTCCCTGAAAGGCGGCGGCTCAGGGCTGCCTTGGGCGGAATTCGCGCCAACGGATATATTGAGCTGTTTTGGCAAGGTCGGGGTCTTCTTCGTTTTTGAGCCAGAAGCGGAACCAGTCCACTACCAACTGATTGGTGTGCATGCGTTGAGGGAGCTTGAACACATCATGGGTCGCATCCGGGAGACTCCAATACTCGACTGGCTTTTTCAGGCGACGCAGGACGACATACCAATCCCATAAAGCCGTGACTCCACTCGTCCACATCAACACCGGTGCGTTCACATGCTCGAGATTGAAGCTCGGCGACATCCGGCGCCAAAGGTCCAATCCGTCACCCAATGGCGGCGCTCCGTACGCCGATTCGCCGTGACGCGCGCCCTGAGTCAAGTACCACCACCACCCAAAGTCGGCCGTTTCGGTGAACGCGACTGCGGCAAACGGATAGCGCGAATGAGTGAGGGAATAACCTGCGTACGAGCCACTGCGACTCCACCCCAGAATTCCGACGCGTTGCCGATCGATGAGGCCTTGCTTGTCCAAATAGTCTATTGCGCCTTCATAGCCCGCTTGCACCGCCGGCCATTCCGCAGGTCCAGTCACTATGCCGCCGATGTTTTCATCGATCTGCAATACCAACATGCCGAGCGCTGCAAGCGGCTGTGCGGCAAAGTTCCGCGCGGCGCCGTAGAGCGAGAACTTTTGCGCCTCAAAGCCATGCGTTTGCAATACCACTGCGTAGCGATGTCCAGCGACGTAGTTTGGCGGGTAGTACAGACCGCCGCGCCATTGCCGACCGTCCTTTGACGCCCAGGAAATCGGCTCTACCCTTGCCAATAGCCGCTCCTTCAGCCATGGATTGGGATCCAGCACGAGCGCTTTTGCGCCAGTGCGCGGATTGACCGCCATCAACATCTGCGGAGTGTTGAGGGACTGTTCGATCACAAGATCGGGCAAGTCCACGTGCGGGGCTCCCGCTGGCTCGCTCGTAACATCCCATCTGGAACCACGCCGCCGTACGCCGAACACGGGCAATGGGTTGCTGGAGGCATCCAAAGACTCGACTCGAAGCGTTTGGCTATTCTCGTCCCAGGATGCATCGGTCATGCGAAGAATTTTCGAGCTCATCGAGGCGATGTGCTCGACCCGCCGTGTAATAGGATCTACCGCGACGATGGAATAGTGACTGGCGCGCCGAGCGCGCTCTGCCTTCGATACATTGAGCAGGGACTCCAACGCCCCCGCAATCAAGACACGCTTGCCCCCGTCGATCCAAATAGGCGCTGAGTCGACGAGGTGGCCCATATAGTATGGGTAGCTGCCTAGTCGGATGCTCTCATTACGGTCGAAATCGATCAGCACCCACTGGCGCAGGTAGCCATTGACTCCGAGCCGCAGCGCTTCCTGCAGCTCGGGATGGACCGTGTACTCAGACCACCAGCTGGGCCAACGATATGACCGCACCTTGCAGATTCGCAGGCCGAAGCGACCGTCGGGAGACAGTCCGCCCTTCAGATCGTCTCGGCATTCCAGCAGATCCGAATCCAAAGCCTCTGGCGAGGTAAGCGTACGGCTCTCACCGCTATGTCTGTCGTAACGAGTCAGGGGCGCAGCTATCTCTTTCAATCCCTGCTCGGCGCCGGAAAGCGTTTCCGCTGTTACCAGGCAGCCGCGTTTCAAGCACTCGGGATCTTGCGCGATGGGCTGCGGCGCCGGCTCGCTCGCCGTGACCAACCATTTACCGGAGGGCGTGATGTCGAACCACTCGAGGGGAGAGTGCTCGCGTGTGAGTTGAATGACCTCACTATCGTCCACGCGGACTTGATAAACCTGGGAGGGGTCGCTGCCGGCCGTGCCGGCAAACACCAGCGTCTTGTTGTCGGGCAGCCATCTCACCAAGGCGATTGGCTGATAGTTCGTGGCAGAAGCGAAGCTCGCCAACACCCGGGGCCTGGGAGAAGACATCAACTCCGCGGTCTCGTAAACCAGCAGGTCGGCGTCGTTGGTGCCTCCCTCAGGATTGCCGCGTCGAATTACAACGGCGACGTACTTTCCATCGGGTGAGCGGGCGCTAACTCGGGTTGCAATATCGTTCCACGACAATGTGTTTGGATCGCCGACGATAGTTTGCCGCGCCAGGTCCTCGACAGTGACCGCCTGGCGCGCGACCCCGGAGCTCAGCGCAAACGGACAAATCAGTACGAACGCCACGAACCTCATCGAGGCGTTCGTATTTAATTTCACCAGCTCTTGACGAGCTGGACGCTCAGTTGCCGACCGAGCAAGCTGCCATTGGCTCCATCGTATCCGCCAATCTGAGATACGACCTGGTTGACAAAGGGAGGCTGCTCGTCGAAGACATTCACCGCGCTCAAAGACAGCTGCGTGCGGCCGAGCCATCCATGGCCTTCGGCCACTCGAAAGCCGAGATTCAAGTCCAGCGTGGTGAATGAACCCACGTCCCCTGCGGGCGTCGTCGGGGTCGGCAGACCCGTCTTGTAGCTACCTGAATGGTTGACGAAGGCGCCGACGTTCCACTCACGCAAGCTCCACGACACATCGCCGCGAAGCTTCAACGCCAATGGGTTACCAACGGTATCCACGACATCGATAAGGGGCGAGGTGCTGGTAAGCGCTGTGCGCAAATCCAGGGTGTAGGTTCCGCCCAGCCCAAATGACCACGCGCCTGCCTTCGCATTCAGTACATATCTGAGATCCATATCGACGCCTCGCGACTGCTCGACGGCGAGATTGCGGGTACCTATATCGACAATCGCCGCGAATGGTCCGCTGCAGTCTCCGCTGAAATCCGCCCGCGAGCATACGGCATCGATCTGCGCCTGCGTCGGGTTCCGGTTGACGACCTGCGCCCATTGCGCCTGTTGAGTCAGAAGATTTCCCACGGATGGGTTGGCAATCCTGTCTTTGTAGTCGATATCGAAGTAAGTAAACGCTGCCGTAAGAGTAGGTATTGCCGGAAGAGTTAAATCCAGCCCCGCGGTCCAAACCGTTGCAGTCTCTTCCTTGAGATCGGGGTTATTACCGCTCCGATACAGGACCTGCGAGCTTCCGGTGGACGATAACGGGTCGGGGAGCGATGTGGAACCGCTGGATTGGGCTGAAAATGCAGGACTGAGTAAATAGAAGGGTGGCGCTCTGAACGAAGTGCCCCACGTGCCGCGCACCGCCACCGAGTGCAACGGCTGCCACCTCAGGCCCACTTTCGGATCGAAGGTATTGCCGAAGTCGCTGTATCTTTCGTAGCGGCCTGCCAAAGACAGCTCCAGGCGCTCGAGCCCAACATGGGCGCTGTCAGGGCCAACCAGCGGCAGCGCCAGTTCGGCAAAGGCTGCTGAGATATGCCGCTGTGCCCTCATGTCCTGGATGATGGTCGGAATCACAAAATCCGGTCGTCGCTCCCGAAATCGCTCCTCCCGGTAGTCTGCGCCCACGGCCAGTCTTGCTGCGCCACCCGGCATGTCGAACAGCGGCCCATCCGCCAGTACGCCGCCTGACCAAAGTGTCGAACGCGCGATATCGAAATCATTGAAGCGGAGTGCTGCGAGCGTTGCAGGACTGGTATGACTGCCATCGCCCATTACGTTGAGTGCAGTAGCCGGATTGGGATCAGACAGCGCAGGGCCAATTGCGGCGAGCACGAGGCCGTTATATTGGCGCCAGTCGGTATTCTCCCGACTGACGGAGCTTGAAAAAATTACTTGCCACTGCTTGGGCAGGCTCGCCTTCGCGCCAAGCGTTGCTGCGGCTTGCTCAGTCGTCCCAGTCTGGATTCGCGACCCTAAGTCCTTTGTGAAGTCATAAGCCACACGCACACTAGCCGTGCCGCCAAAGGGATTGACGTAGAATGGATTGCTTGCAGGTACGGACAGAGTCCTTGTTTGACCGGGAATAGAATTTTCCATCTCACGCCGGCTATATCGGCCGTCAGTAAACAACTCCCAGGTCTCGCCGAAATGCTGGGTAGCGTTAAAAAAGGCGCTATGCATATGCTGATCGGGCAGTACGGTATTTCCCGTCACTGTATCGGTGAAGTTCACTCCTCCCGGGATAAGTTGTCCTGGCGTAAGGCTCGTGCCGTCCTGCCCGGCCGGGATGGCATAGGCCGGCTGGCCCGCAATGCAGTCCGTTCGGCCCGCGGGGCATAGTATCGTTCCAGGATTTGCATTGAACGTGCGGAAGTCGCCGCCACCGAAACGGCGAAGATCGCGATTACTCGCTGAATATTCGCGGGAGGAGGACGGGAGCGCGTCACGTTTGTAGTATTGATACCCGACGAGTAAATTGCCTGAGGACCAGGGCGCGCCGAAAAGTTGGGACAGTTGCGTTTCATCGGCGTCACCGCTGGCCGTGCTCAGGCGAACACCGGTCTCAAAGCCGCTGTAGTCTTTGCGGAGGATGATGTTCACGACGCCACCGATGGCATCCGACCCATATATGGCCGATGCGCCATCTGAAAGAACTTCGATCCGCTCGATGGCTGAAGTCGGAATCGTCGACACGTCGACGAACGAGCCGACCACCCCGCCAACCGCCTGCCGATGCCCGTTGATGAGCGTCAGTGTCGTCCCCGCGCCAAGACCTCGCAGCTGCACTTCGGCGCCGCGAATGGAGTTGAATACGTTTTGTTGAGTAAAATCTTCGCTGACGCCGCGGAAGTTTTGCGTCAAGGTTCCCAAAATATCCTGCACGCGGCCATAGCCACTCTTGTCGATCTGTTCGCGATCGATCACCACAACCTTCGATCCTGCGGGCCGCGACCCGCGGATGTGACTTCCGGTCACGATGACCTCTTCCACAGCGGCCGATTCGCCACTTTGGACCGATGTGTCGGTTTGGGTTGTTTCCGCCTGCGCGACCTGCAAGCCACCGCCTCCCGCCACCGTCCTGGATGCCCGCGGCGGTTCGCTCTCCGCCGCAGCCGACGACGCCCCCTGCGCCGCCCGAATTGCCACCGTACGCTCATTGATGAATTCATAGCGCAACCCGGTGTCCCGCAGCAGTTGCTCGAGAGTCAGCTGCGGCGTGAGGCCCCGGTCCGCTCCTTTAGAGCGCACGCTAGCGGCAATCTCCGAGCGATAAATGACCTGCAACCCCGTGCGCTCGACAAACTCATCCAGCGCGCTGATCAGCGGCTGCGGCGCAATAGCCGCCGAAACGGTCTCAGCATGCACTGCAAGGGTCAAAGACAACGAAGCTGTTAGCAATAGCGCACAGAAGACAAAGCGTTTCATGACGATCCCCAGTTCGCACGCGATGCCGATCAGCCCGCGCGCTTGATTGATGTGCGATTACTAAGACTGGCTTCCCCTGCAATCCCGGACCTTCTATTTTCGTGAAAGTTTGATGACACCGTTCTCCCCGGGCGCTGCCGTCGCCGATTCTGTGCGCTCGAGAAACTGCACCAGCGATTTCGGGTCCGCCGCGCTGAAATTACCGCTGATACGCATCGCCGCGAGCTCCGGATCCGTTACCTGCAGGTGTTGCACGTTATAGCGGTTGAATTCTTCCACCACTGTTTGCAGCGTTTCGGTATAGAAAACCAGCCGACGGTTGGTCCATGCCGACGCCTGCTCGAGGTTGACTCGGTCTTTGACGATCACGCCTTTACGTGACACCCGCGCCCGTTCCCGAGCTTGCAACTCTATGCCCTGGGCTGCCGAGTCGATTACCCGGACCTGCCCTTCAAGCACCGTCACACGAGTTTCGCCGCTCGTGCGATATACGTTGAAGGCTGTGCCGACCGCCTCAACAACTGTATTCCCGGCATGCACACGGAAAGGTCGCGATGGATCCTTCGCCACCTCAAACATGGCCTCGCCTTCCCGGAGTGAAATATCCCGCGCGTCAGCGTGCAGGCGCACCCGCATCGAGGATTGAGTGTTGAGCCTGATAACTGAGCCATCCGCTAGAACAAAGGAAGACTGCTCGCCGATGCCGGTGGAATAGCGATGACCGTTGAGATAGCGGTCGGCGAGAAAACCCGCGGCGAGACCGAGGGTCAGCAGGGTGAACGCGGCGGCTACACGTTTCAAAGAGAAAAGACCCTCACTGCGGCCCTTTCTCGGAGGGAAGCGGAATGGAAGATCAACGAGGCGTGCATGCAAATCCACAATATTGTGCGCACCATCGTCCGCGCGGGCGGCGGCTAGCAGATCCTCAGCGCTACGCTGTGCATCGTCAGTCGCATCAAGATCGCGCCATAAAGAGGCCACAGCCAAATACTCCTGCACGTGCTCCCGAGAATGCGCGAGCCACTGCGAAAACTGCGCCCGATCGCGGCCCGAAACTTCTCCGCTCTGCATCGCGGTGAACCATTCGGCCGCTTCGGCAGCCACGCGGCCGCGGGTTCGTCTTTCACTCCCTGTCATGACTTGCTCCTCGTAATCCCCATGCGGGTGCGGCACAGTTCCAGCCCGCTTGTGATGTATTTTTTGACCATATGAACCGATGTACCCATGCGCTGGGCGATCTCCTCGTAGGTCAGGCCGTCGCGCCGGTGCAGGATCAATGCGGCGCGGCTCTTCGGCGACAGCCGCGCCATCGCCTTGTTGAGGCGCGCCATGTGCGCCGCCAGATCGGTTTGATCCTCGAGAGACAGCGGCGTCAAGCGCTCCAACTCTTCAATGGATGGGGCAACACCGAGCTGCGCGCGCTCGCGACGCTGGTTCAACTCGAATTCGTAGGCAAGATTGGCCGCGATGCGGAAAAGATAGGCCTGTGGATCGCGGATCAGATCCGCCTGACCCACGCGCAGGAGACGCGCATAGGTTTCCTGCGCGATATCGCGCGCATCGACGCTGCTACCGAGCCGGCGCTGCAAATAGCGCAGCAGACCGCCCGAAAATTTCGCAACCATCTCGACAACGAGTTGATGTTTCGAGTCGCCCACGCGTCCCCGGCTTTGCCCTGCCTGACATACTAAGACTGATTTGAAGCCGAAAGTCGGACCGGCTTCTGAGAGGGCTCAGGTAGGCTTGCCGCCGCGCACGACGCTGCGGCAGCGGTTGTACCCGATCCAATAGCCCAGCTCTTCGAGTGATTGGATATCCCAAATCGCCAAATCCGCTACGAGACCTGGGGCAATAGAGCCGCGGACGCCTTGTTCGCCCAACGCCTGGGCGGCGTTACGCGTAGCGCCCGCCAGAACCTCATCGGCGGTAAGACCAAAGAGGCGGCTCGCCATGTTCAGCGCGACCAGCAGCGAAGCGCCGGGAGCGGATCCGGGGTTGCAGTCACTGGCCACCGCCATGCGCACGCCCTGCTGACGGAGCAAATCGACGGGCGGCTTGTGAGTTTCAGCGAGGCTGTAGAAGGCGACGGGGAGGAGTACGGCGACGGTGTTTGCTCGTGCGAGCGCGATGACGTCTTCGGAAGACGTGTATTCGAGGTGATCGCAAGACAGTGCGCCATGGCGGGCGGCCAGTTGCGAGCCGCCGATGTTGGAGAGCTGCTCGGCGTGCATTTTGATCGGCAGATCGAGTTTTTCAGCTGCGCTGAAGAGACGCTCGCATTGCGCGGAGTTGAATGCGATTCGCTCGCAGAAGACGTCCAACGCATCGACCAGACCTTCCGCACGCAACTCGGGCAGCCATTGGCTGGCAAGCGCTTCGATATATTCGTCCGCTTTCCCCGCGTACTCCAGCGGCAGCGCATGCGCGCCGAGGAAAGTGGTTTTGATGGTGACGGGGTAGGCGCCGGCTAGCTCGCGCGCCACGCGCAGCATTTTGGCTTCGTCTTCGAGCGTGAGCCCGTAACCGGATTTGATTTCGACAGTACCGACACCTTCAGCGAGCAATGATTCGAGGCGCGGCGCGCTTTCATCGAAAAGCTGCTGTTCGCTCGCCGCGCGGGTGGCACGCATGGTTGAAGCGATGCCGCCGCCCCGGCGGGCGATTTCCTCGTAGGGAACGCCTTTGATGCGGGCCGCGAACTCGGTGGCGCGGTTGCCGGCATATACAAGATGAGTGTGGCAGTCGACCAGGGCGGGCGTAATCCAGCGGCCGTTGAGATCGTGGGTTTCGCCTTTCAGCGTTTCCGGCAACGCCTGTTCCGGCCCCACCCACTCGATCCGATCGCCGCGCGTGACGAGCGCGCCGGGATCGAAGACCTGCATCGTCGCATTGCAAGTCGCGATGCGCGCGTTGCGCCACAGAGTCAACAAGACGGCAGCTGCAGGTTACGTTCGCGCGCGCAGGCGATAGCCTCTTCGTAGCCCGCATCCGCGTGACGCATGACGCCGGTGCCGGGGTCGTTGAACAGCACTCGCTCGATACGTCTTGCGGCGGCGGACGTACCGTCGCAAACGATGACTACGCCGGCATGTTGAGAGAAGCCCATGCCTACTCCGCCGCCGTGATGAATTGAAACCCAGGTGGCGCCGCTGGCGGTGTTGAGCAACGCATTCAACAGCGGCCAATCCGATACCGCGTCCGAGCCATCGCGCATTGCTTCGGTTTCACGGTTGGGGCTGGCAACAGAGCCTGAGTCCAGATGATCGCGCCCGATGACGATGGGCGCCTTGAGCTCGCCCTTCGCCACCATTTCATTGAACGCTAGGCCGAGGCGGTGGCGATCCCCCAGGCCAACCCAACAGATGCGGGCAGGCAATCCCTGGAATTGAATGCGCTCGCGCGCCATATCCATCCAGTGATGCAGATGTCTGTCATTGGGCAGAAGCTCTTTGACCTTAGCGTCGGTTCGATAGATATCTTCCGGATCGCCCGACAGAGCAACCCAACGGAAAGGCCCGACGCCACGGCAAAACAATGGGCGGATATAAGCGGGGACGAAGCCGGGGAACGCAAAGGCGTCCTTCACGCCTTCTTGCAGCGCGACCTGGCGAATGTTGTTGCCGTAGTCGAACACGGGGATGCCCTGCTTGCGAAATCCGAGCATCGCCTCAACATGCCGCGCCATGGAATTGCGCGCCTCTGCGGCGACCTGCCCGGGGTTCTCGACGCGCAGCCGATCCCATTTCTCCAGTGTCCAGCCTCGCGGCAGATATCCATTTACCGGATCGTGCGCGGATGTCTGATCTGTTACCGCATCGGGGCGGATGCCGCGTTTGAGCAACTCCGGCAACACTTCACTCGCGTTGCCGAGCAGCCCGACGGAGACCGGCTGCTTCGATTCCTCGATGATCTTCAGCGCTTCATCCAGCGAATTCGCGGACATATCGAGATAACTCGTTTGCAGCCGCTTGGCGATGCGCTCCGGCCGGCATTCAATGGCTAGCATCGACGCACCTGCCATCGTGGCGGCCAGCGGCTGCGCACCGCCCATGCCGCCCAACCCTGCGGTCAAAATCCACTTGCCTGCCAGATCCCCATTGAAATGCCGCCGTCCCATTTCAACAAACGTCTCATAGGTGCCTTGCACGATGCCCTGGCTACCGATGTAGATCCACGAGCCGGCGGTCATCTGGCCGTACATCATCAGACCCTTGCGGTCGAGCTCGTTGAAGTGATCCCAGGTTGCCCAATGCGGCACGAGATTTGAGTTGGCGATGAGCACGCGCGGCGCATCCGCGTGCGTGCGGAACACGCCGACCGGCTTGCCGGATTGCACGAGCAGTGTCTCATCGTCACCGAGCGTCTTGAGCGTGGCGATGATGCGGTCGTAGCATTCCCAATTGCGCGCCGCGCGCCCGATACCACCGTATACGACGAGCTCGGTAGGATTTTCGGCAACCTCGGGGTCGAGGTTGTTTTGAATCATGCGGTAGGCGGCTTCAGTGAGCCAGGATTTGCAATTGAGCTGGCTGCCGCGCGGGGCGCGGACGACGCGAGCGCGATCTACGCGAGGATCCTTCATAGGTCGCGGAGTATAGGAGTCTTACGGTTCCGTTGACACGGGCTCACCGGGCGGCTGGCTTTTGAATGAGCCCGGCTCCAGGTCTGTCGTGAGCTCGAAAGCGCCTCTGCGAACGATGCGGCGTAGCACTATGTCGACCAGCGTGGTTTCGTGGGGGCGCAGAAACATCTCGAGCCGCTCCCGTGTGGCTTTCAAACGGGCGGCGGCATGATGTACGAACGGGCCAAGCCCAACGGGGTTGAGCGCCAGTCCCAGGCTAGCTGCTCCAGTAAGCGGCGTCCGGCATCGAGCTCCGGGGCGAGCTCACGGCGAATGGCTTCTTCAAAGGCGCGGGCGAGATCCGGCATTCGCACTTCGTCGTGGAAGCTGATGTACCGGCTCAAGTAGAGATTGCGGACGTCGATATTGAGTTGGGCGTTGCTGCGCGCTTCGCTCTTCAGGCGCTGAGGCAGCGAGCCATAGGTATCCGTGTGCGTCACGCTCCAGCCGTGAACGAACAGCACGATGCGGGAAGCGGGCATCTACAGCTGCTCTATAAGTGCGGCAGGCACATCCCGCCACTTTCCTGCAGGCAAGTCACGCGGCAACTCAACAGGGCCATAGCGAACGCGTGCCAGGCGTATGACTTCGTGATCCACCGCCGACCATAAGCGTCGCACTTCGCGATTGCGGCCTTCATGCAAAATCACGCGCAGCGAGGTGTTCGCGTCTCCAGGCTGCTCGATCCTGATGCGATCGAAACGGGCGGGGCCGTCGTCGAGTTGCACGCCTTGCAACAATCGATCGAGCACAGCCTGGGATGGACGGCCGCGTACGTGCACAAGATATTCGCGCTCGACCTCATTGGATGGATGCATCAGGCGATGCGCGAGCGCCCCGTCCGTGGTGAAGAGCAGCAGGCCTGAAGTCATCACATCGAGCCGACCGATCGAAATCCACCGTCCGGCGTCAAGCTTTGGCAAGCTCTCGAACACGGTGGGCCGACGCTGCGGATCGCTACGTGTCGTGACCTCGCCGATCGGCTTGTGATAGAGCAGTACGCGATGTGGCGCCGTTTGTGCCGCCGCCAGAGTAAGCGTTTTCCCGTCGAGACACACTACGTCTTCGGCGCCGGCGCGGTCGCCCAGCTTGGCCAGTTTCCCGTTAACGGTAACGCGACCGTCATGAATCCACTGTTCAACGGCGCGCCGTGACCCCAAGCCCACGGCGGCTATTATTTTCTGCAGCCGCTGGGGGCCGGATGTCGTTAGGTCTTTCATTCTGCTGAGCGCGCGATTATAACGACATGTTTTCTGGTTTCTTGCCCACACCCCAAAACACGGCGTAAGAAGGCGTCCCATGATTTACGACAACATACTCGGCACGATCGGCAAAACGCCGGTGGTGCGCATCCAGCGGCTCGCGCCCAAGAACGTCACGATGTACGTGAAGTGCGAGTTCTTCAATCCCTTGAGCTCGGTAAAGGACCGCCTGGCCATCGCCATCATCGAAGATGCGGAGCGCAGCGGCGCATTGAAACCCGGACAGACGGTCGTCGAAGCGACTTCGGGCAACACCGGTATTGCGCTCGCGATGGTTTGCGCGGCGAAAGGTTATCCTTTCGTTGCATTGATGGTGGAAACGTTCTCGGTCGAACGGCGCAAGATCATGCGCATGCTCGGCGCAAAGGTAGTCCTGACGCCTGCCGCGGAACGCGGCTCGGGAATGGTGCGCAAAGCGGAAGAGCTTGCTAAGAAACACGGCTGGTTTCTCGCGCGTCAATTCGAGAATGAAGCCAATCCCGCGTATCACAGAAACACCACGGGCCCTGAGATCCTGTTGGATTTCGCCGGCAAGCGCCTGGATTTCTTCGTCACTGGCTGGGGCACGGGCGGCACGCTCACCGGCGCAGGTGAGATGATCCGGCTCGCACGACCTGAAATCAAAATCATTGCAACGGAGCCAGCTGGCGCTTCCTTGCTGGCAGGCCAGGCGTGGCAGCCGCACAAGATTCAAGGCTGGACGCCAGACTTCGTACCGGCAGTACTGAAGCGGGAAGTGGCGCATCAGATTATACCGGTAACGGATGCGGAGGCCATTGAAACTGCGCGCGCTCTTGCCAGAAGCGAAGGTATTTTCTGCGGCATCTCATCCGGCGGCACGTTTGCCGCCGCTCGCAAAGTCGCGGAGCAAGCGCCTGCGGGCTCGGTGATTTTGGCGATGCTGCCGGATACAGGCGAACGCTATCTGAGCACCGTGCTGTTCGAAGGAATCAACGAAGGCGGAGATCCGGAGCCTTGACCCCCGGCGACGCGCGCCGCTTCGCGGCGCTACCCGACTCATTTCCGATGTGGCGTGGTGGCGCGTTGCACGGCGCGCGCGTTGCTTTTGAAACCTGGGGCGCTCTCAACGCAGCGCGCGATAATGCAGTATTGATATTCACTGGCCTTTCGCCCTCCGCTCATGCGGCGTCCTCGCCCGCGGATCCTAGCGAAGGCTGGTGGGAAGGGATGATTGGACCTGGCCGGGCAATCGACACCGACCGTTTCTTCGTCATCTGCGTCAATTCACTGGGCAGTTTTTTCGGATCGACGGGGCCGGCATCAATCGATCCTGGGACGGGGAAGCCATACCGTTTGAGTTTTCCCGATCTTTCGGTTGAGGATATCGCCCGCGGCGGTTACGAAGTGGTGCGCTCGCTCGGCATCGAGCGGCTAGACACGGTGATGGGTACGTCGATGGGTGGCATGACTGTGCTGGCATATGTCGCACAGTTTCCAGGCGCAACGCGACGTTTAATCAGCATTTCCGGCACCGCGGCGGCCTCGCCGTTTGCCATTGCGCTACGCTCCATTCAGCGCGAAGCCATTCTTCTCGATCCGCAATGGCAGAACGGCAACTATTCTTCAGATCGCCCGCCCGCCACCGGCATGCGCATCGCGCGCATGCTGGGAATGATGACGTATCGCTCTGCGGCGGAATGGCGGCAGCGCTTCAGCCGTCAGCCTATTGCGCCGGAGCTACGGCGCGATGAGCCGTTCGCGCCGGAGTTTGCGATACAGGGATATCTTGAGGCGCATGCGCAAAAGTTCGTTAACGCCTTCGATCCCAGCTGTTACATTTATATTTCGCGCGCGATGGATCGCTTCGATCTTGCGGCGCACGAATCGGCGCTTGCGAAGTCAGAACTGGAAGGCGCGCTGGTAATCGGCGTTGAGTCGGACATGCTGTTTTCGATTGAGGAGCAACGTGCGTTGGCAGAGGCGTTAAAAGCGGCGCGCATCGTCACGCGCTTCGCACCGCTCAACTGCATTGAAGGGCATGACTCGTTTCTCATCGATCTGAAAAGCTTTGGAGCACAGATCGGCGGGTTTCTCGCGTGACTTCAAGCCAAAGCAGGCAGTAGCCGCGGCGGCGGGCAATGGAGGATGGCGCATACGGTGCGCAGCAGTTCTGCTTCGGAGGCATTCAATACGTCGTCATGCGCAACGGTTTCGACCAGGCCTTCGATCATTGCCTTCTTGGCGAGCGGATGCAGTTTCTCGAGCCGTGGCAATGCGGCTCCAAGCTGTGCTGGCCAGTCATTGAGCACAACGTAGCTGGATTGGCGCGCGGGCAGCGCCATTTGCATGCCGGATTCGTAAGCCATACGCGCGCTTCGTTCATCGGTGGCGCCCGCCTGAGCCAACGTCGCAAAAAGGATTTGTAACTCGCTTGCGGCATCTTCGGCTGAGAGCCCGCCATGCGGCGTGCGCGCCTCAAGCTCATCCTGCAACAAGGTTTCGAGCAGCTGCGCCAGGCAAAACTCAAATACATCGATCTTCGCATCGGCCATGATGAGATCGTCCACCAAGCCGCGCAAGGATTGCCTATCCTGAGGGGAGAGGCGTCGTAACGCCGGAAAAACCTTCAGCAACGATGGCAACCTCAGTAACGGATCGAGTTGTTGGCAAAGCGGCGCACATTGGCGAATCGCCGCAAGATCTGCAGGATCGAGCGCATTGGCAAGAAGAATGAGTTGACGATTGCGCACCGTTTCGTCATGGCTCAAAACCATGGCAAGCACCCACACACGGGGCGAAATGGAAGATGAGTCCGGTGAAGGCGTATGGCTGTCGGGTTGCGATAGAACGGGGGGAGCCAGGCTCATATGCACTGACTCATCGAGCCCAATGCCTTCACCCAAAGCCTGCTCAGCCAGTCGCGGCAGTGTCTTGATGTTGAAGCTGGGATCCAGTTCCCGAATACGCTCGCCAATGGGCGGGTGCGTGGCGAACAAACGTTTAAGGCCTGGCGCAAACAGCATGTGTGCAACTTGCTCGGCATCCGCATTGGTCAAACGCGAGCCTTCGGACAAGCCAGCAATTTTGAGCAGCGCTTCTTTCAAACCACCCGGATTGCGCGTGAATTGCACCGCGGATGCATCCGCTAGCCGCTCGCGTTGCCGGCTCACTGCCGCTTGCAATATCCGCCCCGCCAACAAGCCTATGTATCCAAGCGCCATCATCGCAAATGCCGCCAGTAGTATTGCTCCGCCGCCTTTGCGGCCGCCGCGCGGCGCGATGCGCAGGATGGTGCGGCCAATCACTGCAACCACCAGCAAGCCAAACAGCCAGCCCATCAGCTGAATGTTGAGCCGCATGTCTCCGTTCACGACGTGGCTGAATTCATGCCCGATTACTCCCTGCAGTTGCTCGCGATTCAATCGATCGAGTGCGCCCTGAGTCACCGTGACTGCTGCGTTCGCGGGCGTGTGCCCGGCGGCGAATGCGTTGATAGCAGTCTCGTGCTCGAGTACATAGATTTCCGGCACCGGCACGTTGGCGGCAATTGCCATTTCCTCCACGATGTTGCGCAATCGCTTGCGCTTGAGATCGGCGGTGTCGGACTCCACGCGCACACCGCCCAGCGAGCGCGCCACCGTGCCTCCGCCGCCGGAGCGCAATTGCAACGATTTGAACATGCTGGCAAGACCAACGGCGCCGAGCACTATCAATGTACAGAAGAGCGCCGCGCCAGGATTGCGCGCTGCATATTCAAAGGGCGCAATGACTGGCTCGTTGGCTTTCGCGGAAGCGAATAGTGCGAACAGAACGGTATCGAGCGCGAACACTACGGCCGCGAGGGCAAGAATGAATCCAAGCACGAGCCAGCGCGTCTGGCGACGCGCTTCAACTTGCCGAGAGTAGAAATCCAAGTTAGCCGAAGCTCACCTTCGGCGCCTCACGCGCTTCAGGCTTGCTGATGTCCAGAAGCTGAGCGGGCTGGAAACCGAACATGCCGGCGACCATGCTGCTTGGGAACACCTCGCGCGCGTTGTTGTAACTCATTACGGAGTCGTTGTACGCCTGGCGCGCGAAGGACACGCGGTTCTCCGTCGATGTCAGCTCCTCGGAAAGCTGCATCATGTTTTGATTGGCTTTGAGGTCGGGGTAGGCCTCCGCTACGGCGAACAGGCGCCCCAGCGCTCCGGCGAGCTGTGCATCGGCGCCGCCGAGTTTCTGCACCGCGAGAGCATTGGCTGGATCGGAAGCAGCGGCCTTCAGGCCCGCCATGGCGGAGTTACGGGCGCTGATCACGGCTTCGAGTGTCTCGCGCTCGTGCTTCATGTAGCCCTTGGCTGTCTCGACCAGGTTTGGAATGAGGTCGTAGCGGCGGGTGAGCTGCACGTCGATCTGTGCAAAGGCGTTCTTGAAGGCGTTGCGGGCTGTGACCAGCCGGTTATACATCCCTATTAATAAGAGTACGACGACAACCAGGATGACGAGAAAAACAATCATGCCCATGGGACCCCCCAGCCGGTGCGGCCGATTCTGGGCGCTCACCCTACGCACCGGCGCGGTTAAGTCAACAGGAAAGGGTGAACTGCCGCACACCGGTTTACCAATGATCCGTAATTGCGGGCCGCTCGTCGGAACTTTTCACATGGAGCTTGCGAACGCACCAAGATGCGCACCCATGAAAAGCAGGTCTCAGGGCTTCACGCTCACGGAATTGATGGTCGGTCTCGCACTTGTTGCGATTATCCTGGCAGTGGGCGCACCCAGTTTTACTGAGTTTAGGCGAAACAACCGCCTGGCAGGCATCTCAAACGATTTTCTCGCGGCGATACAGGTCGCCCGCACAGAAGCCATCAAGCGCCAGCTTCCGACAGCTGTGTGCCCCTCGAATAATCCAACCGCGGACGATGCCGCGGTCTGTTCTGCTGGTGCGTTCACCGGATGGATTGCATTCGTGGATGTCAACAGCAACTGCCTGCGCGATGCGCCCGCTACCGATGTCCTGCTCAATACGGGAGCCGTCAAAGACACGGCTGTGAATGCCCGCTCGAGCGGTAATTGCATCTCCTTTGCCTCCACCGGCTTCCGGCAGACAATCGCCGGCAGGCCCACCGCATTCCGCACACTCTTCTGCGATAGTCGCGGCACCGTGAACCAAGCAGGAACAACGCTGTCCGCAGCGCGGCAAATCGAGGTCATTGCCACTGGGCGTTCGCGCATCACCCGCCTTCCGGCCGATTTGCTAGACACCTCGATCGGTCCGACGGTGGCCTGCCCATGACAGCGAACCCATTGAAGCAGGACGGCGTCGGTATGATCGAAGCGATGGTGGCGCTGATCGTCATGTCCATCGGCATGCTGGGCATCGCAGCGCTCTACATCGAAAGCACGCGCGCCAATCGCACCGCGCTGGTGCGCACCCAGGCTGTGTATCTGGTCAATGACATGGCGGATCGCATCCGCGCCAACCGCCGCGGCGGGAACTCATATGACACCACGCTTTATGGCGGTGGCCCGACGATGCGGGGCTGCGTTGCAGGCGGGGCCAACTGCACGCCTGTTCAACTCGCTGAGGACGACCTTGCCCGCTGGATTACAGACGTGCGCATCGCCCTTCCGAAAAGTCCTTCGGGGGCCGATCCGACCTCAACGGTGCAATTCTTTCCCGCCGCGGGCGGCGGCCTGCCGGAGCGATACCAAATCATCGTGACGTGGCGCGAACCTGGCGAGCTGCAGGACTTCAGTTACACCTCCAATGTTCAGCTAATCCCATGAATCGCACGACACAGCGTGGTTTCAGTCTAGTCGAGCTGATGGTCGCACTCACGATCGGCTCGTTCCTGATCGTCGGCGCCGTTTATGTATATTCGCAAAGCCGCAATACCTACGCGGTCAATGAAACGGCTGCGCGCCTGCAGGAAGAGGCGCGATATGCGCTTTCGTTGATTGAACCCGACGTTCAGCTTGCCGGCTATTTCGGGTATTCCAATATTCCCGACAATTTCCAGTTCGTCACGCTCGGCTCGCTCGCGAGCCCGCTGTCGGCAGCCCGCATGCAGCAGGTAGACCCGGCCGTGGTCGGTCTTCCTGGAAGCGCACAGGCATGCGGCACTAATTTCGCAGTGGATCTCTATACTGCGGTGCAAGGCGGCAACCTCAACGATACGTACACGCTCGCCTGCGCGGCCGCCGGAGGCGGCGCTCTTCCCGGCTCGGACACATTGACCGTCCGACACCTGACCCGCAACGCCACCGCATTGGCCGCCGGTCGCATTCAAGCTATTACGAGCCGCGCGACCCCCAACAATCAATATATTTTTGCCGACGGCCTCATGCCAGCCGGCGTCGTGTTGAGTCCCGGGCATATTGAATTGCGCGACCTCATCGTGCGTACCTACTACATCTCCCGGAACTCGAACAACCGGCCAGGGCTGCCGGCGTTGCGGGTCAAGTCACTGTCCCGTGTAGGCGCCACTCCGGCTTTTGCGGGCGTAGACGACGACACCGGCCTCAATGCAGACATTGAGGTAATGCCAGGCGTCGAAGACCTGCAAGTTCAGTTCGGCATCGATACCGGCGATTACAATGGCGACGGCGCCATCGATCCGGGTCTCGACCTCGTCGGCTCCGCGGCTGGCGGTCCCGATGGTATTCCGGATTCCCCAAATGGCGCGGCCACACGCTACGTAAATCCCAACAACGTGCCCGCCGGATTCCAGGTGGTGTCAGTGCGGCTTTGGCTGCGCCTGCGCGCGGAGCAGCCTGAGCAGGGTTTTCGCGACACACGCAACTATCAATACGCCGGCGTCAACTTCACGCCCCCGGCAGGGGATAACTTCCGTCGCCTGCTCGTGTCACGCACTATTCAGCTGCGCAATGCGCGCTCGCTCTGAGGTCGGGAACTGATGCGTAAGTCCTATAAAAATTATCGCGCGAAGCAACGCGGCGTGGCGTTAGTCGTAGGCCTCATTCTGCTCATGGTGCTGACGCTACTCGCCATCACCGGTATGAACACGGCGAGTACCGAGCTCATCATGGCCGGCAATGAGCAGTTTCGCGAAAATGCGTTTCAGGCGGCCGAGACAGGCATCGAGCAACGGATGCCCACTGTTTCTACGGTGTCTCAGGCATGCCCGCCCACGGTGGTGCCCACTACCGCGGTGCCCGGCTCCGGCGGCACAGATAACTACACGACTTCGACGCGGTTTCGCGACGAGGGCACACTGATCCCCGGCAGCAGCACGAACAGCTTCACCGGTTTTTACTACGAAATCACGAGCACCGGCACGTCGACCCGCAATGCGGCAACGCAGCTGACTCAAGGCGTATTCATCGTTCAAAACTCGGCCGGCGGCGGAAATTTCACCGCAATCGTGCCGCCGTGCCCATAGGAATTTATCCCATGAATAGACTGCACCGCACCTTCATCGTCACACTCGCATTTGCCGGCTCTGTCGATGCAGCGACTCCGCGAGTCACGACGATCAACAACGCACTCGAGTCGCAGGCAAGCGCGATCGTATTGCCATCAGGCCCTGGCAGCACCCTGGTCGTGACGCTCTGCGTGGGCTGCCGACCCGTTTCCTATCGAGCTACTGCGCTTACACACTATCTGCTCAATGAAAAGATCGTTCCACTGGGCGAGTTCAAGTCGGCGCTCGCAACGCATCCGAAGCTGCCCGTGACCGTGGTGTATTCCGTGAAATCGCTGGAGCTTGTACGGGTCCAGGCCTACGTAGACATTGCCAACCGCAGCCCGCGCTGAACGCGCATCGAATTCCCGAGGACTTCAGCATGATCAGTCAACCGAAAATCCGCCGACTCGTCACGTGCTTCCTGTTATCCGCATTGGGAGCTTCCGTAGCCCTGGCGGACGATACGGAGATCTTTGTGAGCCAGGCCGCCTCAACCGGCGCTCAACCCAATGTTTTGTTCGTTATCGATACATCGGGCAGCATGGGCACCGATGTGGAAGTGACGCCGGAACTGTACGATTCGGGAAAGACCTATGGAGGCTGCGATCCTAGCCGAATCTATTACAGCACCAATGGGTCAACGCCGAAATGCAGCTCGAACAATTGGTTCCCCGCAGCCTCCAACCGCTGTGATGCCTCCCAAAAAAGCCTGTCCATCGCGGGATTTTGGGGTCCCGGTCGTGCGGCGCAATTCCGCACTGCCAAGAAAAAAACGAGCTGGACTACGCTTGCGGCCGGCGACAGCTCTGACGTCGAGTGCCTAGCGGACGACGGCGTGCACGGCCAGATCACCGGCTCAACCAGCCTTTGCATCGCGAATAATGGTTCAGGCTGGAGCAACAGCTGCCCTTCTGGCCTGTGGAGCGGCCTCAACACCACATATACATTCTTCACCCCCAACTACGTCGACTACTACTATTCGGCGGGAGCGGGGGCCGCACCTGCCACCCGTATGAGTATCGTCAAGCAGGTCTCGACGAGTCTCGCGAACTCATTGAATAATGTGAATATCGGGCTCATGCGCTACAGCAGCGATGCGCAAGGCGGCATGGTGCTCGAGCCCGTCGCCGACATCGCCACCAACCGCAGCGCAATCGTCAGCGCTATCAACGGACTCAATCCCAACGGCAATACGCCCCTGACCGAGACTCTCTACGAAGCATCGCTTTATTACTCAGGTCTTGCGGTGGACTATGGCAACCGATCGAGCCCGGTGCTGAGCGCCCCCAGCTCGCGTACGCCGGCCAACTCAAATATTTACAAGAGCCCCATCCAGTATCAATGCCAGAAGAGTTTCATCGTTTACCTCACGGACGGCCTGCCGACAGCGGACGAGAACGCCAACAGCAAAGTACCCAACCTGCCAGGCTTTAGCGCAGCGCTCGGTCGCGCGACCTGCGATGCGCCGGATGCGCCTCCGTCGGGCAGTCAACCGGTCGGCAATGGACGCTGCGGTAACGATTTGACGGCATATCTCAACAAGGCGGATCTGTCGTCGATGCCGGGCACGCAGAACGTGCAAACCTATATGATTGGTTTTGGCTCGGATCCCCTGCTCGCCACAACCGGTACACCGTACCTCGATGCTCTCGCAAACGCCGGCGGCACCACCAGTTCGCATACCGCCGCGGACGCCCTTTCGCTCACCACCGAGCTGCAGAAAATCTTCACGGGCATCCAGAACGCGAGCACTACGTTCGTCACGCCGTCGGTGACCGTCAACGCTTTCAACCGCACACAGCTGCAAAACGATCTTTTCTTCACGCTCTTCAAGGTGGGGGAAGGCGCTCACTGGCCCGGTAATCTCAAGAAATATCAGTTAAAGGTGAGCAACGGCACTGCAAAGATCGTCGACGCCTTCGGTGCGGATGCAATCGATCCCAACGGGCTGTTTGCGCTTGGGACGACCAGTATCTGGTCGCCTTCTCCCGATGGTAGCGACATAACTGCGGGCGGGGCAGTGAGTCAACTAAAAGCACCCTCTGCACGAACGATGTTCACTTTTTTGGGAAATAATAATCTCGCGGACCCGACAAACATAAACCATTTCGATGTCTCAAATACCGCAATCACAGACGCGATGCTGAACACAGGAGGCACAAATCCTACGCGCGACACGGTGATCAACTGGGCGCGCGGATTCGACGTCGACGATTCCAACAACGACGGCTTGAAAACCGATCAGGTGCAGTTCATGGGTGACCCGCTGCATGCCCGCCCTGGGCTGGTGGTGTACGGCGGTACTACAAGCTCGCCGGACCCCGAAGATACCGTGGTCTATATGCCCACGAACGACGGCTTTTTGCATGCTATTCGCGGCCGCACGACGGGCTCAGGCGGTGGTACGGAATTGTGGGCGTTCGTTCCGCCAGAGCTGCTCGGCCGATTGGTCGATTTGTACCAGGACGCACCCGGCAACCCAAAGACCTATGGTCTCGATGGCGACGTACAGGTGCTCAAGTTCGACGGCAACCGGGATGGCATCGTAGATGCGGCCGCAGGCGATTTCGTCTGGATCTTCTTTGGCATGCGCGGTGGAGGAGATCACTACTACGCCCTCAACGTCACGGACCCGACAACCCCTCTCATGATGTGGAAAATAGGGCCCAGCGAGCTGCCCGGCGTCGGCCAGACCTGGTCGCCCCCGGTTGTCGCTCGCGTCAAAGTAGGCGCAGGCGGTTCGACGAATACCAATGCACAAAAGTTCGTGCTGATATTCGGCGGCGGCTATGACACGGCGCAGGAAGGGTACACGTACACCACCGACACGGTCGGCAACCGCATCTTCATGGTGGATGCTCAAACCGGCGGCGTGTTGTGGTACGCGGGTGGCAGCGGCGGCCCCGGCTCCCCAAATCTCGTTCTTGCCAAAATGAATAACTCCATACCGGCCCGCATCTCGGTCATCGACATCGATGGCGATCAGCTGGCTGACCGCATGTATGCCTCGGATACCGGCGGACGCATCTGGCGTTTCGATATCTTCAACAATAACCCGGCAAATACGCTGGTGGCCGGCGGAGTTCTCGCTCAGCTGGGCGCCGGCAGCAATGCGAGTCCCACTCTGCAAAACACCCGCCGGTTCTACTATGCGCCCGACGTGGCGCTGATCCAGCGGCGCGCAGTCGACCCGTATTTCAATATTGCGATCGGCTCCGGTTACCGCGGCCATCCGCTCGAAACCGCGACTCAGGATCGACTCTACGCCGTACGCGACAAGCAACCCTTTGCACGTCTCACGCAAGCGACCTACAACACGTTGACGCCGATTCTTGACACCGATCTTGTGGATATCACCGCCAATCCGGGCGTCGTCAGCGTGCCGCTTGCTGCGGCAGGCTGGCAGTTGCAGCTGCGGCTGAATGGCGGGTGGGTGGGCGAAAAATCGCTTGCCGAATCGACCACGGTGGAAAACGTGATCTTCTTCACCACTTATGAGCCCGGCGCGCCAAATGGCAACAGCCCTTGTGTGCCGTCGGCCACTAATCGCGTTTACGCGCTCAAGGTAGACAACGGCGGTGCTGCACTCGATTTCAACGACGACGGGATTGTCGATAACAATACCAACGCCACCGGCTCCGACTTGTTCAGCGATTTGCACCAGGATCAGGGTATCGCTGGCGGCACCACTGTAGGCATGTACTCAAATGGCGCTAATAACGGCACTACACCGATCTGCACCAACGGCTGGCATCTGCTCAGCAAGTGCGTCGGGCCCGGCGGGGCGGTGCGCACGTTCTGGAACCGCAACGACGTGCAATAGCAATAGATTAAGGAAACGGAATCATGCGATTTAAAATCCGCGGCTTTACGCTGATCGAGCTCATGATCACGGTGCTGGTGGTCTCGATCCTCGCCGCCATTGCCATACCGAGCTATCGTGCCAATGTGCTTCGCTCGCGGCGCACGGATGCGACCGCAGCGTTGATGCGCGTGCAGACTGCGGAGGAAAAATTCTTTCTGCAGTACAACGCGTATACGAACGATATCGTCAACGTTGCGCCGGCCGGTTTGGGGTTCGGATCAAACTCGAGCCAGAGCGGGTATTATCAGGTGGCTGTTGCCCTTACTGCTCTAGGCTTTACAGCCCAAGCTACTCCGATCGCGGGGCAAGGGCAGGAAGGTGACGCCAAATGCGCGACGTTCTCCATCGACCAGAACGGTAACAGAACCGCCACAGGTACAGACTCGAATCCAAACCAGAATTGCTGGCGCTGATTGGCATCCGTCGGGGACTACGCTGGCCATGGCGTCCGTGCAGATCACGTGATTCTTTGGGGCGCGCTCGCGACGCTACTTTCGGGCCAGGACAGCATGGCCAGTTCTTACATCGCGCCCCTCAAACTCGCCACCTGGAACCTGGAATGGCTCATCTCCCCCTCTGTCTTCAAACCCCTCAAACAAACCTGCACCCCCCGTGACGAGCACACCCCCGGCGCCGACCGCCGCTTGCCCTGCGATGTCGCCCACTCCCTCGAGCGCTCCACCCGCGACTTCAAAACCCTCGCCCGCTACGCCGAGCAACTCAACGCCGACGTCATCGCCCTCCAAGAAGTAGACGGCCCGCAAGCCGCCCAACTCGTCTTCCCCCACTACAAATTCTGTTTCACCGCCCGCCTGCATCTGCAAAACAACGGCTTCGCTATCCGTCCCGGCCTTCCCTACCGCTGCGGTCCTGACCTGCGCGCTCTCTCACTCAACGACAACCTCCGCCGTGGCGCCGAGCTCACCCTCTTCCCCGGCGAACCGCGCGAACTGCACCTCCTCAGCATCCACCTCAAATCCGGCTGCAGCACCAAGCCCCTGAACGCCCCAGAAAAATCCTGCGCCGACCTCGCTCGCCAGGCGCCTGCGCTCGAAGCCTGGATCGACTCACAAGCGCGCGCCGGCCACCGCTTCGCCGTCCTCGGCGACTTCAACCGCGACCTGCTCCACGATCTCGGTCCCGCCCGCACAGCGAACGGCCAGCTCCTGCATCTCTGGTCCGAGCTCGACGACGGCGATCCGCCGGAATCCAACCTCGTCAACGCCGCTGAAAACTCGCCCTTCAAGAACTGCACGCCCGGCCAGGGCTACACCGCTTACATCGATTTCATCGTGTTCTCCCGCTCGCTCGCCGCCGCGCGCATTCCCAACTCCTTTCAGCGCCTCACCTACGCCCCCCTGGACGTACGTCGCACGAAGCTTTCCGACCACTGCCCCATTGCGGTAAATATCCGCGGCGATTAATGTCGCGTCCGCCTCGGTCGCGCGGCGTGCCCATGCATAATGGCGCCTGCCAAGTCCTCCGGTTCGCACACCACCATAAGGCCCTATAAGAAGTGGAACGCCGCCTTCACACACGGCATCGCGCCCGTACAACCGTCTATATCTCTATTGGAGGGCGCAAAAGCCTTTGTAAGGCCGTGAATCTATCCGCTACAGGGGTGTTCATCGAAACGACCAACCTCGGCTTGCGCAAAGGCCAGCACGTGGAGCTCGCCTTCGCCATAAACCTCGGCGCGGTGACGAAGCTGCATCGCCGAACCGCGGTGGTGGCTCATGTCTCGCGCGGCGGCACAGGCTTGCTGATGGAAGCCTACAGCGCCCGCTCCGGCTGATTTTCGCCTCCAGTTCACCGTCGATTCATTTCCACGCGCCCAATATCCCGGTCCTCGTCTTGCTGAGCGACCGCCATGAACAGATTCTTCCGTCTCCTGCCTCCCGCTCTGGCGCTCTTTGCCGGCCTTGCCGCCGCGGAAGAACAATACACATCCGACCGAGTCGCACGACTGAGCTATATCCAGGGTAATGTTTCACTGGAAGCTGATGGATCTAGGGATTCGCAAGCCGCCGTCCTCAACCGCCCGTTAACCAGCGGCGACGCGCTGTGGGTAAACCGCGAATCGCGCGCCGAGCTTCAGGCGGACAAGGTCAGCATCCACCTCGATCAAGCCACCGGCCTTGCTCTCCTCAATCTAGACGATCGCAATCTGCAGATGAGCCTCGCCGAGGGCTCGCTCAACGTGCGCGTGCGAAGCCTCGCGCGAGATGAGAGCATTGAAATTGAAACACCCAACGCTACCGTTTCGCTGCTGCGCAGCGGGGAGTATCGCGTCTCGGTGGAGAATGGCGGCAACGTCACCGTGGTCGCCGTGCGCAGCGGCGAAAGTGAAATTTCGCACGATCGCCAGACTTTCTCTCTCAACAGCCGGCAACAAGGCCGCTTCACTGGCACGGGTTATCTGACTGCGGATGTCTACTCCGTCGGCGCGCGTGACGATTTCGAAGCCTGGGCCGACGATCGCAATCGCCGCGACCAGCGCTCCGTCTCATCCCAATACGTATCGCCGGACGTGATCGGCTA
>Ga0065707_10081984_pt1 | contig 26228 bp, 21 predicted proteins | sample SwiRhicommuniRL3_FD_59094 | JGI IMG/M metagenome (GOLD analysis project Ga0065707, IMG submission 59094) | Switchgrass rhizosphere bacterial communities from Rose Lake, Michigan, USA - RL3 v2 (version 2) | ecosystem: Host-associated > Plants > Roots > Rhizosphere > Soil | place: East Lansing...
GCGCCGAGCGGGTCACCAGCCGCCAGCGCGCGCGCGGCCGAGGCGACAAGGGAGTCCATGTCGGTAAGATAACATGGGCCAGTTCACCGCAGGGCGCCGCTGCACAGGCCCCGCGCCTCACAACGACCGGCATTGACAATGGTGGCAGTCAGGCGTATCTAGAAAGTGACTCTCTCAACGACAAAAGAGGCTTTCACCCGAGTTCTATCGGGCTGCGGCGTTTTCGTTCTGCTTGGAGGGATTATGGCTATCTGGACTCTTGACAAGTCGCGCCATCTCACTGGTTTCTGTTTCGCGCGTCATCTATCGATGCTCACGATCCTGCTGTCGACGATGGCTTTCGCAGTTGGCCCGTCAATGGCCCAATGCGAGGATACGGACCTTGACGGCCGGTACGACATTTTCGAGGACTTCAATCACGATGGAATGCTGAGTGGCTGCCTGAGCGACCCCAACACGGGCCAACCCTTCTGCTTCCCGCCGTGGGGCGCTCCCGCTCCTTGGGATCCAACAATCATTCGTTATGGCGAAGATGCCGACCTGGATGGCCGTCTCACACCGCCTTACGGTTGTGAAGGATCCGAGCGAGAGGACTTGAACTGCAACGGCCTGCTGGACTTCGAAATTGATAGCAATTTCAACGGGATTGTCGATCCGAGCGAGGATGTTGGGATTCCCTGCGGCGATCCCGTGCTATGTCCAGGTGGATTCCTTCCTGGCACAAGGTTCAACGGCCAGTTCGACACCGAGGACAAGAACGGAGACTGGAACCTGGATACCTTGCCTGGATCCGGCTACACCTCTTTCCCCTTCTGGGTTGATGCCAACCATGACGGGATCCGGCAATTGGGTGAATTTCAATCGCCACCCTGCGAGCATCCGGACACCGATGGAGACGGTCTGCCGGATGAATCCGATAACTGCCCTGGCGCTGCGAATGCGGATCAATCGGACCTGGATGGAGACGGACTAGGTGATGTCTGCGATCCGTTTCCTAACGATCCGGACAACCTGCAAGCCTGTCTTGATGACCGCGCTCTTTGCAGCAGCAACCTGAGTCAATGCGGCAGCGATTTGGGCGTGTGCTCGTCCAATCTTGGAGACTGCAGCCAGAATCTGGCTGTCTCACAGGCAAGTTTAACGGAGGGACAGCGAGGTCTTGCTGAAATCCAGAGACTTTTGTCGCTCCCCTTCGGCCAGCGAGCCTCCAGCTTCACCTGCTCAGGTGCCCTGTGCCCCCAGATCATGGCCGTCATCCGGCAGTTGCTGGATTCCGCCGGCCAGAATCATCCGAAATAGGCCCACAGGCGCCAGTTTATCCTCGGGGGAACAGTGTCTAAGGGAATCCTTCATGTGAGGCCTGCGATATCCTCGGCTTGGCCGCACTCGCCGAGCCATAGCCGCTGTCCCGGCCGTCGTTGTAGGAGGCCAGATAGAAGAACGCCTCGCCACGGGCCGGGATTTCGTCGTCCTCCTGCCCGCTGGTGCTCGTCAGGGCTGAGCTGGGCCTCACACAGCTGACCGCCCCCAAATCAATGAAGTCACCGGCCAGCTGGAGACTGCGAACGTTTCCGCGGATGACGGTGTAGAAGGTCGCCCCAGCGACGGCATTCCAGCTCAGGCGTGTGCCGGTGAGGGCTTCCTGGACCGAAAGGTCCAGCGGTTCGGTCGTGCCGCCCAAGTCATGCGGTACCACGACGAAGGCATGGGCCTGGGAAGAGTTTCCCGAGCCGTCGACGGCTGTGTAAGTAACGGTGTAGGTCCGGCCGGTTCCGTTCCCGTCCCGCTCCGCCCGCAGCTGGAAGATCGAGTCGGGCGTCCCCGGGTCGGCCCCCTGGATATCACTGCTTGTGTTTCCATCCCCTGGTGCCGGGACGTCATCGGGCTCCGTGCTGGCGATGGAGGCTAGAGTAAAGGATGGGGAGCTGCATGCGTCGTTTGCTGCGACCTGGGCTTCAACGTCGACCATTCGATGATTGGGCGGCCAGAGTGATGCGGAATTAAGACTGAATGTGATTTGGGGCGGTGTGGTGTCCTGGACAATGACCGGAAATGCACAACTGGTCATGTTACCTGAAGCATCTGAGGCGGTAATGCCCACCTCTGTTTGGCCAAGCTGGAAGACCCCCGAAAAGTCCGTGCCCTCGGAACCCTGGGAGTAATGCAAAACCGGCTGCGCATCGCATACATCCGCAAACTGAGCCGTCGGCAATGTCACCGGCGTCCCCGCCGAAGATGAGCATTCGGTGGGAAGTACAGTCGGGCAAGTCAGTGTTGGGGGGCTCGTGTCCCTGACAGTGATCGTGACCGTATCCGTGGCTATTTGGCCTTGGGCATCTTCTACCGAGAGGTTCAGGGAGCTCGTTCCCAAAGGAACGTTTACAGTAGGCGTCGGCCCGTCGATCATACCGCCTCCCTCGGGAAATGGTCCTCTCCATGTATACGAGAGTGAATCGGTATCGCCACACCCTGTTCCGCCTCCGCTCAGCGTCACGGCCGTTCCGTTTGGGCCCGAGCATTCGAGTACCTGGTCGGGTCCCGCGTCGGCTCGTGGTGGGACCGCTATCGGGTCAGGTGCATAGCGTCCTCCGAGCTCATTTCCCCCCCAAACGATCATATAGGTGCCGGTCCAAACTGCCGTGTGGAACACGCGGCGAAGGGCTGCATTGACCGTCGAAATTGGCTCCCATTTGTCGGCCCCGGGATCGTACCGTCCTCCTTGCTGCCCAGGCCCTTCCCACACCAGCATCTCTCGGCCGCTCCACACCGCAGTATTGTACAAACTCTTCGGCGGTGCACCGGTGGGAGTTGTGGGCATCCAGGTGTCCGATGACGGATTGTATCTGCCCCCGGTATTTACGTCTTGGCCATCGTAGCCCCCCCAAACAACCATCAATGTGCCAGTCCATACAGCGACTGGCGCCAGCCGCCCCGGGGGTACACCGGCCATAGAGGTGCGTACCCATGTGTCCAAGACTGGATCGTACCTGCCTCCCGTATTCAGATTGATGGGACTGCCCCATCCTCCCCATACGATCATTTCCTTTCCAGTCCACACCGCCGCATGGCCGTACCTTTCTCCGGGTGCATTCGCCATGCTCATTGGCAGCCACACATCCGTCAACGGGTTGTACCGGGCTCCCGAATTCGAAATACCGGAGGTGTATCCTCCCCACACAATCATCTCGCTGCCCGTCCAGACTGCGGTGTGAGATCCGCGTGCGGCTCCAGCGCTCGTTGTCGACATGGGTGTCCATGTGTCCGTGATGGGATCGTACTGACCACCGGTGTTCTGCACCCCGTTACTCTGACGCGAGCCGCCTCCCCAAACCACCATGCGACTGCCAGTCCAAATTGCTGTGTGCGAAGTACGCGCTGCAGGCGCCCCTGTGATGGAAGTCGGGGACCATGTATCGAGAGTTGGGTCATACCGACCCCCAGTGTTCTTGCTCACGTAGGTGTAACCTAGCTCCTCACCTCCCCATACGATCATCACATTTCCAGTCCAGACAGATGTGGCGGAGTTCGTGGGTTCGGGGGCAGTTCCGATAGAGATGGGGGTCCAGGAGTTGGCTTTCGGATCGTAGCGACGCCCCGATGCTGGATCTCCACCCCATATCAACATGAGCTCACCAGTCCATACGGCCGTATAACTCCATTGCCTAGGTGGTGCGTTGACTGTTGAGATCTCTGCCCACTTGTCATCGACGGGATCGTACTGTGCTCCTGTATCGGTCGTGAAGCAGACATCGGTACAAGCGAGCCCACCCCAAATCAGCATCTGACGTCCTGTCCATACCGCATTGTGGCGGGTACGCCGAAATGGTGCGTTCACCACTGAGGTTGGAGTCCAACTATCGGTAAGCGGATCGTACCGACCCCCAGTGTTACTCGGCCCCGATTCCCCATATCCACCGCCCCAGATGACCATCCGGTCACCGGTCCACACAGCCGTGTGGAGGGCACGCTCCGTCGGCGCACTTGCGGTCGATACGTTCGCCCAAGTGTTGCTGCGTGGGTCGTACACCCCGCCGGTGTTCGCAAACCACCCACGTATTTCACCTCCCCATACAATCATCGCTTCGCCGGTCCACACGGCCGTGTGGTGGTACCTCGCGGAAGGAGCACCAATGGCAGCCACAGTTGACCATCGATCTTCTATCGGATCGTAACCGCCACCACTATCCAGAAAACCGCCACGGTACCCACCCCAGATGATCATCTGGTCTCCCGACCATACTGCAGTATGGGCCTCACGTCCTGTTGGAGCATTTAACGTCGACATACTCTCCCAGGAGTCGGTCACTGGGTCGTACTTGCCGCCGGTATTCTCATAGATGTAATGGTCTGTGTACCGGGACCCACCCCAGATTATCATTCGGCTTCCGGTCCATACGGCCGTATGGCCGGAGCGTCCCGACGGTGCGTTTACTTCCGAAATGGACTTCCACGTGTCAATCGTCGGGTCGTACCGATTTCCCCCAACGTTAGTTCCCCCCCATAGGATCATCTCGCTTCCCGTCCACACCGCCGAGTGACCACTACGGGTTTGTGGAAGATCATCCAGAATACCGTTATCCCACGTGTCGCCTGTCACGCAGCTCTGGTTCCCTCCAGCCAGGTCTGGCAGGAAGGGTACCTCGGACATGGATGCCGAAGAGGTGAGTTTTTCTTCGGCAAATCTGCCTTGGTTCGATTCCCACCATACGTCCCATGAAGTCTTGGCAATCACGTAGCTCGCTAGCGAGAAGCGCATCAGGCTTTCAGAAAGCACAACATGCGTGACGAATGAATCTCGCACCTCCTTCAGAGGGCTAATCTGGCCCACCTGCCTCGGGACGGCGGTACGCCATTCTCGAAATTCATCTGGCCCCAGCTGTAAGGATCGTGCGTCCCCCTCGTGGACGGAACTGATCTGGGGCCTGCCCCGTATATGAGCTGGGGGTTGGCCCGAGGTACCTGAAGTGATCTCCACGATCGTACGGTAGGGATTCTCCGACAAGACACTTAGCTCGCCGTACGCGAGCTGTCGATGCAATTCTTCTGCTTCTGCGCGAGTCGCCGAGTGGATACGTTGATCACTTGAAAAGAAGTTTCTGGCCAATCGGTCGACGAGGGCAGGCCGCGCAAGACACTCCTCAAGCAGGAAGACATCATTATTAAGGGCCGCAGAGATCTCCAGAAGGCGCTCCGGCATGCGACTGCTTTTCGCGATGCGCTCCAACTCCTTCCGTAGCATTTCCCCTGTCACCGGCGTCCGCCAGAATTCCTGGAGCGCCACGGACTGCCTGATGTAGTCATGGACCTTTCTCTCAATGACTTCCCGAGGCACTGCCTCTTCGAACGGCTTGGTCGTACCAATCTGATGCGAGTAGTAGACCCGCTCGATGGCCTCCTGAGCGGCTACGCGCTCGTCAAAAGTGAGGTCCCGGGCCAGGGCATATCCAGCTGAGGTCAACAAGAATAAAGCGAGAGTGAGGAAGACCTGACCGACGGCACCGCGGCTCATGAACTTCTCCAACTAGATCGAGGGGTTGGCGCCATCTTACCGAACCCCCCCCTTTCCGCGCAAACCCGCCTCTCTTGCGCCTTGGAGGGCGTCTCGCTTGAGGACCGTGGCTCTGCCGCGCGTCACTTCAGCGCGCTGAGGGTGAATTGGCGGCGCGGGTACCCTTGCCCGTCGGTAATCGCGAGAATCTCCCCCGCCACGGTTGCCAGCTCCGACAGCTCGGGCAACGGATGCGTCGCGTGGATCTTGAGTGCGACGGGCTCGAAGAGGGTCAACGACGACACCAGCTTGAGCGCATCGATGTGCGAGCCCATCAGGCGAGACAGGCTCGGCAAGTTTGACAGCCCTGTGCCCCCAGATCATGGCCGTCATCCGGCAGTTGCTGGATTCCGCCGGCCAGAATCATCCGAAATAGACCCCACGAGCCGGGGAGCCAACAGACTCAGGAACACTCGCGGCGAGAATTGAGTCGGTCCGACTGTCCTCAGGTAGTGTGACGGTCCCGCCGGTCCCCTCGAAGTCCGCGCACAAGGTTGAGGCCAATCAAACTCACCATTACCATGAGACCTCCCAATGCGGGCAGCTCCATTCCGTGATCATGACGGAATATCTCGATTGAAATTATCAATCCAGCGAGCACGAGAATGGAAAGCGATATCCCTCGATGAAAGCGACCGATGGCCGAAGTTAACCAAGGATCCATCGGAACCGAAATCACCCTTCCATTGTCTGAGTCCGTGCACTCCGGCTTCATCGAGCAGCCATTGCAGGTGTGAGCTGGTGCGCGATACTGAGTGACCCGAAGCTCGTGGTTGACCTCGCTCATGTGGAGTCGCGCGCCCATGGGACATTCCCAGTGTGCCGCATCGGTCCGGAAACGAAAGCCGCCCGTGTAGTAGCGATCTGCCCGGCGGTGAGAATGTTGCCCCATCCATTCAAGGCCGCCCGCAATCGCCACCAGCAGCAACGCGTAGCCGGCTGCCAGCACTGGCTCTAGATGAAACGTTTCAACCATCAAGTCACACGTCAGTCACTTCCGCGAACAGCACGGTCTCAGGTGCTTCGCGAGTTGTGCTGGGATTGGTATAGCGGACCCCCAGCCAGCAAAGATACAGTATTGGCAACACGCCGCCCGCAATAAAAACCACATCCCCGGGTAACCGCAGCCACTCTATCAAAGCGTTTAGATCGCTCGTTACGTACTTGAGACTGCGCGCTTCGAAGTAGCCGTGGTTGACTGACTCGTAGAGCTGCAAGAGTCCCAGCGGAAACAGGGTGGCGAAAACCATCCAAGCCAGTCCCAGATTAAGCGACCAGAAACTGATCTTGGCGGCGCGGTCTGACCATCGCTCCGCAGGAATCAGATACCGGATACAGAACAGCGCCAGTCCCACAGCCAACATTCCGTACACTCCCATCATGGCCGCGTGGCCGTGATTGGATGTCAGAGCCGTACCAATCTCATAGTAGGACACGACCGGAAGATTGATTAGGAATCCAAAGACTCCGGCGCCCAGGAAGTTCCAGAAGCCCACGGACACGAGAAACAACACTGCCCAGTAGTGAGGAAACGGCGCGCTGGACTTGGCCTGCTGCTGCGCCCCAAGCTGCAGGAAGCTCCACGCTTCCACGGTCAGAAAGGTCAACGGAATCACTTCGGCAGCCGAGAAAAATGCGCCCAAGGCCATGTGCTCTGCCGGGGTTCCCGAAAAGTAAAGGTGGTGCATCGTGCCAATCACCCCTCCGGCCGAGTAGAGCAGGATATCGAGATAAATCACAGTCAGGGCAACGCGCTCTGCAACCACGCCCAGCAGCACGAAAATGCAGGCAACCATGATCGTTGTGAAGAGTTCCAGAAAATCTTCCACCCAGAGGTGCACCACCCAGAATCGCCAGAAATCGGTCACCGTGAAGTGGCCTTCGGGCCGCGCCAGCAGGCCCACGGAATAGAACGCGGGTATGGCAAGCGCCGAAAACAGAAAGAGCCACGGCATGTTGCCCTTGTGTTCCGTGCGCAGACGGCCACGCAACGCCAGGTAGAGCATCAAGACCCAGAAGCCCAGGCCCAGGGTGAGCAGGATCTGCCAGAAACGGCCGAGGTCCAGATACTCAAAACCTTGATTCCCAAACCACCTCCAGCCTCTGTTGATCAATCCGTGAATGCCCGCATACTCGCCCGCCAGGCTACCAAAGACAACGATGGCAAGGGCCGACAACAGGCCAACCGCCAGCCATTTCTGGATCTTGGTTTCTCGTCCCCCAATCAGCGGAGCCAGGAAGATTCCCGCTGCCAGGAACGAGGTGGAAACCCAGAAGATTGCCAACTGCAAATGCCACGTGCGAGCCAGGTTGAAGGGAAGAATTCGGGCCAGATCGATTCCAAAGAAGCCGGAGAGCTCGGCCCGGTAGTGTTGCGATGCAGCCCCTACCAGCGTCTGAATGAGGAACAGTAGCGCCATGACCAGGAAAAACCACCCGCAGACGCCCTGAGCCGGCGTCAGCGCTACGGCGCCTGGAGAACGGAACGTCAGCATTTTGTGCTCACGCCCGTGCCATCCCAGGAAATTCCATTTCCCGAAGGCAGTGAATAAGAGACCTATCCCACCCAACAACGCGATCAGCGATAACACGCTCCAAACCACCGCGTTTGCCGTGACACGGTTGCCAACCAGCGGCTCCGGAGGCCAATTGTTTGTGTAGGAGTAGTCCCTACCAGGTCGAAGCGCCGAAGCGACCCAGGCCGACCAAGCGAAAAACGCCGTCAATTGATCTGTATCGCGACGCTCGCTGATTGCTTGTGGACGAAGACCATTTCGGGTAGACGGTTCGCCGAAGAAGGATGCGTAATAATCGGCGAGCTGGCTGTGGGCTTTGGACTGCGCTTCAGTGAAGGCGAGGGTATCAGTCCCCGGGTCGTAACGATTCGTTTTGAACTCGGCGACTGTCACGTCCGTGGCGCTGCTGGATGTGTGTCCTCCATGAGTATCGAGCACGCTCAACGCGGAACGTCGGAGGTAGTCCGCCGTAAAGTCAGGACCGAGATACGCTCCATGGCCAAAAATGGAGCCGTATTCCATCAATCCATTTCGGAGAAAGACTTGCTGACCACCTTGAATATCTTCGCGGGTGAAGAGGACCCGACCTCCGGGATCCACGACCTGTCCGGGTATGGGAGCTTGCCCGGAGTACGTTCGATAGGCGAGGAGTCCCAGCACAAAAAAACCGAATATCACGACCAGCGCTACGGCTTGAAGCCAAGTTTTTGATACGAGCAGGTCTCGTTTTTGCAGGTCTTCCATTGGCGTAATCCTTTGGATATCGTGCTGATTTCTATACCACTGAGGCAGCTTGGTGCAAGGAGAATTTGCTCGACGAGAGTTAAAGGCGCGCGGCGCTCTCCTCGCGTTGGTCTTTCACGGCTGGGCAGTGGGGCAAGTCGAGCGGGCACAACAACGGTCGGGTTGCGGCCGTGGGGAGGGCGTTACGAAAGAGTGGTGGCGGAGCGGTGCAGCTGCCGCAGTGTCGCGGGTCGGTGAGGATTGACGCAGCCGCCGCTCTAAAACCCGCAGCAGGTCTGCGGTGGCCGCCTCCTGTCACTGGAATTGAGAAGAGTGCCTACGGTATCACACAGCGCTCTCCATCCAGTTTGATCGCTCCACCCGGACCGGTTCTTGGGCCACCGGCTGCCCAACTGTGATCCATCTCGAAATAGCACCAACAAGTTCCAGTATTTCCTCGAACGTAGGTCAGAAACCGAGCTCGATAGGCTGCTGCGGCGTTCGGGTTGACGGGCTCCAATAAAGGTTGGTCGTACCATTGAATCTCGCGCACTTTCTCCAGATGCCGCTTCAACAAGCCTGGCTTGTCATACCCGTCCGCCCCAAGCTGGGGGTTGCCTCCGGCCATCGCGTTGAAGCCGGGGTATAGCGCGCCATTTTGTACGATGCTGAAGTTCACTCCCCCGGGTCGTGTGGGTCCATCCGGAAGATTCAAGACGCCTCCTGCCGGAGTGGTTGGTTTTGCCCCGGACTGGAGAGCCTTGATCACATTTCCATTTTTTATGACTGTGTGCTGAGACCACTGACCCTCTTCACACTTGGTCAAGTCGTTCGTTCCGTCGTTCAGAACCACGCCTACTTCAAAACCCCAACCAAAGTAAGTCCCAGGCGTGATCGGTCCGATCGGACACTTGAAGGCTTGATCTCCAGGAGCGCACGCCGACCCCGGTGGCGGCGCGGCGACTGCCACGCAACCTATGTCCTGGGGAATGATGTAGCCGGGTGTCGCGCAATAGACAAAGGAATTTCCAGCGTTCGAATAAATGGTCATCTCTTCGCATCCACAGTCGTGAGTGGCTTGAATGGTGCAGGCCAGGACGTCGAGATCCCCCAACGTCGCCGTTTCACCACCCACCGTATCGTGAGGCGTGCTTCCTACAATCGTCGTGGTCGTTCCCGGGGGATAGGTCGTGGTGAAAAGGGACGTACCGGTGACCCGAACAGGGTCCCCATTCGATCCTGGATCCCATATGTACTCGGTGATGCTGTCTCCATCGGGATCGGAAGCCACCGCATTCAAGGTTACTTGCCGGGCAGTACAATCCGTATTCAGCGTGCAGGCGACGCTCGGGAAATTCGTGCAAAAACCGTTGACACCGCACGTACCGAGGACTGAGCTGCAGCCGACGACCTGGATGTTGCTCACAACCGGAGGCTGGTTGACGTTGACGATAACGGTTGATTGTCCCGCTGCTCCACAGAACGCCGGCGTGACCCTCACCGTGATGGAATATGTCCCCGAAGCGACTCCCGCTGGATCCCAAAAGCCATGGACGTTTCGAAGCACCCCCATGGGTGACCGTAGGTCTCCGGAACCTATTGGGATATCCGGGAAGCCCGGTCTGCTGGCGAAGATTTCCACATTGCCTACAAGGTTCGGATCATCATAGGGCTCGCCCAACGACGCGAAGACGAGTGCGAGCTCATCCGCCGACAAGGTTTCTCCGGCCACGGGAGAACGAATCGATATTGTCGGGATTGGACAACTGGCATCCGCCGACTCGAGGGCAGGCGCCGCGTCCGCGTAGACTTGAGCCCACATGATGCCTGATTCATCCTTGGGAGAAAAAGTCGTCGTGAAGACCGGGCCAGATCCCTGACTAGGTACGGCCCTGGTATGCATGTCATGCATGGTGTCGACGCTCCAGGTCACATACTTCTCATAGCCAATCGGATTCGTGGTCGCGGTGAATGTGATGGGATATCCACTCCAGACGGTTTCCCCGTACCGGCTCGCCCGATGGATCGAGCTCACTTCGTAGACGTCGAAGTCGACGGAATCGGATGGTCCGGCACTAAGCGTGTAGCGACCTCTGGTCTTGTAGCTGGTGCTGAATTCCTTTCCCCATCCCACTTCGGGAGTACCTCCACCCGTCCATTCAATCAGATCCTCATACCCCGGAGGATTCGTTACGGCATGGCACGTGAGGACCGTCTTCGCAGGTCTCACCAAAGGGCTCTTCGACATCTCGTCGGTCATGTGAACGGAAATCCGTTCGGCAGGAGTGTGCGTGATCGTAATGGAGATCGACTTGGCATACTCCTTCAGCTCCCGGATTACCCCATCGCGACCGCGGGCGATCGGTGTCACCGTCACGATCTGCGTTCCTGGTTTTCTGAATTGCCGCTCGGACTTGGATGAGTGCTCGTCCCGGGACATTTCATCCGCGCCGCTCCAGACAAAGTCCTGCACGGCGAAATTCGCCGTGGCCAAAAAAACAACCTTTGTATGCATGGGAAGGGTAATGAACTCCGGGGCCTCCCGCGGATGCTTGGTTAAAGGGTGGATACCGAGTAGAGCCAGTGTCATTTGCGGACTTGCGGAAGGCCGGCCTCCCCTCACCTGACCACGAAGATTCTGGCCACCATCCTCCTCCGCTTTCTCTCTTGGAAACTGCTGGGATAGGCTCGGGAATGGCGCAACGACCATCACTAGCAGGGCAACCATGATAATTCGCAAGCCGTATGCCGTGTGATGTACCCGTCGTCGCTGCGTCATCATCGTCTTTTCTCCTTGACGGCCAAACTCCCATTTTCGTTCTGCCGGGTTTTGCTAAATCCCGTTTTTGAAAAGCTTTTGAGACTTGTATCACCAATTCGGAAAGGGCCGACGAGCGTCGCAGGTCCTTGCACGAATCAGGGGTGGTAGGAAATTGCCGAGACGGTACCCCCTCCCACAAATGTCCCTCCGTTGCGGTTGCTGCCCATTTCGAAGACGAATCCGGCCGCCGTCCCGTTTTGCGATACGTCCGCCCGTGTCCCCGGTCCCGAGGTGAGGATGGATCCCCCCTGGACGTGCATCCGGAAGTTCGCCAGGTCCGAGTCGTTGCCTATGTTGTAACCGTAAAGAGTCTGCGAAGCATCGGTCCCAATCAGGGAGCAGCTGAGGTTCGTAAACTCGAAATCTGCTGTCGTAGATACGCCATTCACACCACCCACGTTCACGCATGTCTGGGTCGCGGTCGTGGTTCCAGTCGTTGTGACGCTCCATACCGCATTGCGTATTTTGAGAACGGGCCCGGTGGTCGTTCCGACAAGTGCTGATGGCCAATTGAAGAGGCGATCTGTGCCGCTTGTGATAGTGGACACGTGGCTGAGACCGTCGATGTCGACATACCACCCGCCTTGATAGCGTCCGGGCTTGATGAGACCGTTGCCACTGCCAGTCGCTGCACTAAAGACAATCAGGTTTCGGCCGATGAAACGGCTGCCGGGGGTCGGCATGATGCAATCCGCATTCGCGTTCAGTGTCACGTTCGTAGCGTAAATATAGTGGGGGGCGGACATGCCAGTGTCGTACCAGCAATCAGTAGAGGAACCGAGAAGGCCGACCGTGCAATTGTTGACCGTCGTCGTAGTGGTTGGGCTAGTCACACCACTCAAGTAGAACGGATACTGGTTGCCAATGGTAAGTCCCTGGAAATACGTTTCTGTGACTCCCGCACCGAGGTAAATCGCAGTGGGGGAGGTATTATCCGTCCCCAGGATGATGGTGGATGCCGGATCGTAGCCGACGATCCCAATGTAACTCTTCATGGTGATCGACTTGGTGTAGGTCCCCGGGTAGACGATCACCGTATAGCGCTTGTCCGCCGCGCTGTCGGTGATGCTATCCACCGCGTCGGCGGGCTCGCTGTAGGTGCAACCGGACTTGCAGACGATTCGTGTTTGGGGAGGATCCGCAACCGCCAAAAGGGATCCGAAGAGCAGTGAGAGCGCAAGAGATGTCCCAACCCTTTTCATGTTCATGTGGCGACCTCCCAAGATAGACCGTCGTAAAGAACTGATTTGTTGGGGAGATTTCGAGGGGAGTGCTGTAGATGCCCAGAGGTACTCCCGGCCTGCGCAGGCGTGCGCGCCTAAGCTGCGCGCTGGCTGTGCGATCTCGACGAGCAAGCGCAACAGCCCGTCGGGTCGGCTCCCCCAAGCCTACTGATCGAATGGATGCGTACTTGGATTTCTGTACCGCCTTCCCACGTCGCGGTCAAGCAGTAAATTCGTGAAGATGTCGGAATGGCATGTTCGGGTTTGCTGAGGATGGCGTGCGAGGATATGTGGTCCTGTGTGCGTTCTACGATCTCATTCCCGTGCCCTTGATTTCAGGTGCAGCGTGGGGACGAAAGCCTTTACTCTCGACTGCATCGCCGGCGACACCGGGAGCGAGGACGCAGGTTGGGGGGGCGTAAGGCAAGTTCAGAGGAATGAAAAGGAAGGGCCTTCGAGAGGGAAGGCCCTTCGTGCTAGATGCCAAGAACGATCAATTGCAGGGCAGCGTGAGGCATCCACCGCCGACTTCACACTCTATCGGCATGGGAATCGTATGCTTGGCGAAGGTTCCCGCGTTTGGATGTGTACCGTTCGCCCAGCACCCGTCGTTGCACGCTGTGTTGGCACAAGACGACGCTGGGAAGGCGAAGTCACGCAGTTGCGTAGTTGCCGGCCACTGCGGATCCAGGGCGTAACTGGCAAAGCCTGACCCTGTCCACTTGACGAACTGGCCTGGCTTATAGTCTGTCCCGCCAAGATTCGTCGGAACGTCGAAACTGACAACAAGCACACCCAAGCCGTCAACTGCTGCACCGACCATGTTCGCGTACAAAGGGACACCCATCGCCGTTCCGCTCCAATACAAGGAGAAGGACCCGTTGTAGCTCACCAAGTCAGATGGACCATAGCCCGTGCCACCCAGCGTCACCCATGTATCGAATGAGAGGATCGAATTGCCGGAGGAATCGACGAAAAGCGCGTCAATCCGGGCTGTCGAGGGAATCCCCAGTCCACTCCCTTGCTGGTACATCGCGAAATTCGTTCCATTGTAGGAGACCACGTCACGGGGTTCATAGGTGCTTCCTTGCAGCGTCACGGGATGTGTCGGAGAAAACAGCCAACGGCCGTCCGCCAAGTGGTGGAGGGCCCCCACAGGTGTCCCCGCGGGAAGCGCCAGCACCGAGGAATAGGTCGTTCCGTAATGATGGACTATGTTCTCCGGCGAGTAGGTCAAACTTCCGAGAGTCGTCGGCACATCAATTCCCAGATCGTAGGGCGTGGTTTGTGCCCACGCCCCGACAGTCGCTGCTAATGCCGAAAGTGCTACAAACATGAGCAATAGGATTAATATGTAGCTGCTCCTGTTTCGCATGTTGCACCGCCTCCGTCCCTTGCTAACTTAGGTCAGGCTTTGGACACGATTCATCACGATTCTGTTTCAAAATTCCCTATGTGATGTTCCCGCCTGCGTTCGTGTTACCCGTTAGGACGCCCCCTACGGTTCCGGTCCCATTGCCTCGAATGATGTTGTTCCGGTAGGCATGCGCGCCGTTTGCGCCGAAGTAGATGCCATAGGAACCGGAGCCCGTATTGGAGTTCAGCTGATTGGCATCAATTAGATTCCTTTGTCCGTTGGCCCCAACAAAAATGCCGATTTTGTTGTAGCTCGCGACATTTCCTACGATGGTGTTGTCCGATGAGTCGATCTCCATGCCGTACAGACCACAGAAACTAAAAACGTTGTCCTTGATCAGGTTTCCTTTGGTCGGCTGGTATGTTGAATTGATTTGGAGCCCTTCCACCGATGCCCCATACACCGTATTCCCTTGAATGATGTTCCCTCCCGCCGGGCTTACGGTTGTGCTCAGATTTATCCCAGCCAATCCGCCAGTGATTCTATTTCCAAGAACCTGCATGCCCCTCGCTGACCAAACAGATATTCCAATGCCACCAGACATAGTGACCGTGTTTCCCGACAGCGTTCCACTGGTTCCCTCGGAAGAGCCTGAGATTCCATCCGACGTGGCGGTAACGTCACATTCCAGCACTTCGGCGTAAATGGTAGAACCTGAGCCGGTGGCCCCGAATAGGATCCCATCAGCTGTTGCATCAATCTTGATCTTCTCGACCCTAAACCTCGATCCGGACACGGTCGCGCTGATGCGAACTCCAAAGGTTCCACCAGTGATCCGACCATTCCGCACTGTTACTTGGTTCACTGCGCCTGTCACATAGACACCCGCTTTGGCCGGATCTCCTTGCGAGATCAGGTGACCGTTCAGGTCAACCACGACGTTACTCGACTGGACGGTGATAACGTCACCGCTGGTGGCGCTGATGTCCCGCGTTAAGAGGTAATAGCCGGGCTGGGTGATGGTGGTCTGTTGATACACAGGAACACGCCCCTCGTCGGCGCGGGCGTACCCGCTGAGGAGGAGCGTAAGGATGAACAAGACATACAGTGCTTTCCTCATGGTACTCACCCTCCTAGACTTGTGCGGTTAATGAGTCTCCTCGCCTCTCTTCCTGCATGATTGGATTTGGGCGTACTGGCGTCCCGCCGACGAGCTGGTGGCGTTCTTCCTTTAACTGTTGTCGGTATATTTATTGTGATTCGGGGCTAGCCAGTTCCGAAAAAGTGCGCAGTTTTTTACGGGGGTCTAATAGTACGCTGCCTTGAGAACTGGACTCCCGGGATCGGCCGAGGCTGTGGCGGCGGCGTTACGAAAGAGTGGTGGCGGAACGGTCCTGTGAGACTAGGACGTGATTGCACCATCATTTATTAGTGGGTGCAGCGCGAGGAAAGGCAATGTACTAAGAAGGATGCCGCTTTGGGGGAGGCGGCGTCGGTTTGAATGATTGAATAAAGCTATTGGCCCGAAGAGGTCATGCGATGGTATGTGATCGCGTCACCTGGGCTCGTATTTGCAACCTCGGTCGAGGTGCTGCCGTTCTCCACATAGGTCTCGCTGCGCACGAACGAGTCTTGCCCGATCAGCTGTATCCAGAAGGCATGTTGATGCGATTTGCCTTTGACTTTCAGGTTGGTTCCATCCCGAAACACAAAGAACAGCTTGTCGGAATTTCCGCCCTTCGTTAGCTGTAATCGGGGTTGATTGCCTTGTAGACAATAGTGTTCGGCAACCAGGTTTTCGCCATCCATATGATAGAGCGTCACGGATTCACGACCGGGTCCGAGCGTCCAAGTCTCAACGAGAACGCTGCCTCCGGCGGTCAGCCTGTATGAAACACTGTGTGGTCGGCCGTCTTCAAATTTGCCTTCCCATTTGCCAACAAGCGAACTCAACTGCTTGAACGCACTTGCTGCACTTCCATCGGGCTCCGTTGCGCAGAGCCATGTCGGCGATAGCAAAATCGAGGAGACAAACAATGCCTTCAGACTGGTGCGCATGAAACAAGGGAAGCACGGGTGCATAGGAAAATCAATATGATGAGGCTATGATGAATCAATGAGGCTGTTCGCGAAAGCAGTAATCGTTGGTCTGCTGTTTCTCGGGGCGGAGATGGGCACGCTCATGGCCGCCCCGGTCCGGGTGCGCTTCGTCGAGGGCTCACTCCACGGTTTCCTCTCGTTGCGCTCGATCGATGGCACGCTGGTGGCGGAGGGTGATCTGCTCCAGGTCGTTCACGATGGAGTAGCCGAGAAACGGATGAAGTTCCAATTCAAAGATGGGTCGGTGCTCGAGGAGTCGGTGGCGTTTACGCAGGAAACCGTCTACACCCTGCAGAGCTATCACCTGTTGCAACGCGGACCCATATTCGCCGAAGACGTCGAGATTTCGATGGAGCGCGCTACCGGGAAATACAGCGTGAATACAAAATCTCACAAGGACGGGAAGGAAACCGTGCTCCAGGGGACGCTCGAACTGCCCCCCGACGTCTACAATGGCCTGATCCTCAGCGTCGTGAAGGACCTCCCCAAGGGGGCCAGCGAGACCGTCCATTTCGTGGCCTTCACACCCGAGCCCCGGCTCATCCAGCTGGCAATGGCACCGGCCGGCGAGCAACCGGTTCTGGTCGGCAATCTCGCCAAGACCGCGATCCACTACGTGTTGAAGCCACAGCTTGGGGTTTGGCTCAAGCTCTTCGCCATGGTGCTGGGGCGCGTGCCGCCGGACGAGCACGTCTGGATCCTGATGGACGACGTGCCGGCGTTCGTGAGGTTCGAGGGGCCTCTCTACCCGACGGGGCCCATCTGGCGAATCCAGCTGTCGAGTCCCCGCTGGCCCCAATGACCAGAGAAGCTCCCCCGTCAAGACCGCCCGCCAGGTCCAGATTCTTGGCGCACGGGGTGATGGTCTCATTCACATCGGGCGTGATCTCGAGGGTCAACCGCAGGACGTTGCCGGGGAGCTGCCTGCGGACGCTCTCCTCGCGCTGGCCTTTCACGACTGGGCAGTGGGGCAAGTCGAGCGGGCACAACAACGGCGGGTTTCGGCTGTGGGGAGGGCGTTACGAAAGAATGGTGGCGAAACGAAGATGTTTCAGAATTGGCGTTGGCCGAGCCCATGTCTCTACGCAGGTTTTTGAAGTAAATGCGCTAGTGTTCGTTCCATTATTCCTTTCAGAATATGTCGGCTCCTTACGGATGATTTCCAGACCGTTCTCTGTCGGCCATTGCGAAGCCTGCGGCTGAAGTTCACAGAGCTCGGAGGAAGGAACCGACTTCGCGACGTCAGCTGCGCCTCCCCAGAGTTAGCGAAGCTCCATTGTGTAGTCGAGCAGCGCGGACCACAAGGGATCATTCACATCCGCTGAGAAGCTTAGCTCAGACCAGCAAGTTGGCCACACTCTTCTCGGGTTGTGAGATGCAGTCACCGGCCTTCTGAGGCTAGTCCGCCGCCCCTGCCTAGAGGAACCCTCCTCCGATAAATTCAATTCTGCCGCAATCTTAGCAGCCTCAATGATGCGCGCGCGGGGCGCATCTTTGGCGAAAGCACTGAGGATCGTTGCCGCACAAACTTTCTTCGGGATTTCCCGATGCCATAGCACCAAAAAGCGCCCTAAGTTCTGTTGCTGTCAAAACAATAAAGTGTCTCCCTTCGGTTTTCTGCAGCCCCTGATACTCGACCACAGAAGCCATTCTTGTCTCCACCGCAAGATTCTTGTGCGGTTCTGCTCTCCACGACGTTCTTACATGTATAGAAGCAAGAATTGTTCGCAATCGCAGACATAGATAACGCTCGTTCAACGAATCATCTCGCGAAAGGGAAATTGTCATGGCCAAACAAAGTCGTCGCGCTCCAACGATCGACCTTGCACAATTCACTGAAAGCGTCGCCGCCTCCCTGATTCGAGCGAGCCAGGTTCATAAACGCCCATTCGGACCCATTCTGGTTGGGATCATTTGGTGGCCGGAGGGAATGGAGCCGGGGATGCCTCGATCGCTCGGCGGTCCCCAAGAAGGTGGCAGGGCACTGAAAACTCGTCGAGGATAGCTTCCAATCCGAGTTCGCAGATTTCAGGAGCGAGGATAGCGATGAGTCATACGAGCTCCATGGACGCAGTGCCGCTTTGTCCCAGTGCGCAGCCTGAAATGAAGGGGTCGATAATCCTGGGCGTCGTCGGGGGCAGCGCGGAGGAGCCCCGCTTGGGCTTTCTCTCACAACCTCAACCGGTTACTGAGCAGGTTCTCGCTTTAGCCGAGGGAGTGAAGCCGACGGAGATCTTTCGGTTTGCTGCTCCTTGCGCGGGTACATCATGCGTGCACTTTGATGGCAAGGATTGTCGACTTGCCTCTCGAATAGTGAAGTTGGTGCCCCCAGTCGTCGACATGCTCCCCAGCTGTCGCATTCGTCCGGAATGCCGCTGGTGGCAGCAGGAAGGGAAAGCAGCGTGTCTGCGATGTCCACTTGTAGTTACGGAGAACTATCAGCCATCCGCCGAGCTCCGCTCGGCCGCCACACCACAACTTTTCGCAACCGCTTCTATGAAGATGGAGGTTTAAATGCGCAAGGTCGCCATTTCCGCGTTTGTCTCGGTCATGCTCTCACTTTCATGATGTCTTCCCTGCCTGCCCGGGCGGCGAGCGTAGAAGAAGTCGTCGCCGCCTGCGACAAGATGGACGCGGCAAAACCCGGCAGCTGCACCTTGGCAACGGACGGGAAGGGCCTTGGGGGATGCACCAAGAACGGGTGCTTCTATTGCCCCGCTGATGGAAGTCGGCAGTGTCATGCCACTCGCACTGGGCAAAATACCGGTAAACCTGACGTGGTTGTAGCGATCGGATCAATTCAATTGAAGTGCTACCGGCAAGACGAGGGATGGTGCAAGCAGGAGCAACCGAAGCAGGAGCAACCGCGCTAGAGCTCGGTCCATTACAGCTAGGGCTGGGGCGGAATGGACAATTCGAAGAGTGCGTTGCTCAGGGGGATCGTCCGGCAGTCTTCACACTAGGGGCAGGAGGGGATGGCGTTGTCCCTTTGGCTCCTCCCGTAACTTCCAACCCCACAGTCATTGCTCGCCCGGGCTAGATACCAGTAGGCAGAGCCGAGGCTCGGATTGGTGCGAGTGTCAATGTAAGTAGTACCTCCTGCAACCTGGAGACATGTTCCCGAGGCAAGATTCAAGACTGCATTGAAGGTTCCAGAAACTAGATCGTAGCTCGTTTCGGGCCCGACCAGACCACCTTCGCTATCCCACGAGAGTTGGGTCGGACCTTGACCAAATGCCACCAAATTCGTGACCACCACCGGGGAGAACCAGAGCATCGCATTGGCGTCGTTGCAGTCGCCCTGGCACTCACTGAAACCGTCCCCGTCGTCATCCTGCGAGTGGCCCAGAGCATAGCTGGCCCCGGTGTCGATACGCACTGCGCCGTCGAAACCGCCCCACACAACCATGAGACTTCCTGTCCAGACGGCGGTGTGGTAGTAGCGGTATGAGGGGGCGTTGGTCTGGGAGGTGGAGGTCCAGGTGTCGTTGCCTGGGTCGTAGCGGCCGCCGGTGTTAGCGTCGGTGATGCCACCCCATATGATCATGACGCTTCCCGTCCAGACAGCGGTGTTCTGAACCCGAGCCGAGGGGGCGTTAGTCGTAGACGTGGGGGTCCATGTGTCCATGGCGGGGTCGTACCGGCCCCCCTCTGCCGAGCTACCACCCCACACGACCATGAGGGTTCCTGTCCAGATGGCGGTCTGCGAAACACGAGCTGCAGGAGCGTTGGTGGTGGAAGTTGGGGTCCACGTGTCGTTCACTGGGTCGTACCGACCACCGGTATTAAGTGTGAAGGGGCTACCACCCCATACGACCATGAGATTTCCCGTCCATTTGGAGACGTGCCACCCCCGAGCCGTGGGAGCGTTGGTGGTGGAAGTTGGGGTCCAAATGTCACTGACGGGGTTGTACCTGCCGCCAGTCTGAAAATAAGACAAAGCGTCATAACCACCCCACACGACCATGAGACTTCCCGTCCACACGGCGGTGTGCGAAACACGCGCGGATGGAGCGTTAATCGAGGAGGTAGCGCTCCAGGTGTTGCTGATGGGGTCGTACCGGCCGCCGGTCTTAAGATGCGGTATTTCGTTACCACCCCACACGATCATGCGACTTCCCGTCCACACTGCAGTGTGACCGGTGCGAGGCGAGGGGGCAGCCGTCGACGTAGGGCTCCAGATGTCCAGGGCGGGGTCGTACCGACCGCCAGTATTGAGATACGCGCCATTGTACCCACCCCACACAACCATGAGATTGCCCGTCCAGACGGCAGTGTGGCCCGCCCGAGGCGAGGGCATGTTAACGTGAAGCGTGGGCGTCCAGGTGTCATCGGCCAGGCAGAGGGCATCCGGCGAGATCTCCGATCGGACGACCGGGAGCGAATCGTCTGCCGGGGCGAGAGCCTTCACCGAAGCCTCCTCGAGACGACCCTCCGCCGAATGCCACCACTCGTCCCATGACAATTTCGGTACGGTGACGGTGGCGACCTTAATCTCTTCTCGGGTCTTGCTGAGGACCACACGGGTGACGAACGCCTCGCGTTCTTCATGAAGCTGCCCAATCTCCCCCACCCGTGCGGGAAGGCTGGCGAAGTACCGATCGAACTCATCCCGCTTGAGCTGGATGCGCGCTGTTCCGCCCTGGCTGCCCGCAATTGGCCGCTCGCCCTGATCGTACCTCGCTCCCGCTTCGACAACATCGACCCGCAAGTACTCAGCAACGGTCCGCCCGGGATGATCGGACCAGGGATCCAGGCGGCCCTGGACCAGGTCCTCATGGAAGGCTTCGGCCTCGTATCGCGTTTTTGTGTGAATGGTTGCGTCGTAGGCGAAGAAATTCCGGGCCAACCGGTCGACGAGAGCCGGTCGCGCCAGGCTCTCCTGGATCAACAAGGGGTCGTTCCCCAAAGCCTTAAAAAGTTGCAGAAGCCGGTCGGGCATTCGTGTTTGCACAGCCATGCGCTCCAATTCCTGGTGGAGCAGGTCACTGGTGACAGGATTATTCCAAAACGTCTCGACAGCAACCGACTGCTTGAGGTAGGTCCGAACTTTCTTTTCAATGACCGCCCGCGGCACGGCCTCCTCGAACGGAGCCGAGGTCCCGATCTGATGGGAATAGTAAACGCGCTCGATGGCCTCCTGAGCCGCCACCCGCTGCTCGAAGGTGAGCTCCCGCGCAACTGCAAATCCGGAGGTCAACAGAACTGAAGCGAGAGCTAGCAAGATTAGGCGGACGGGAGGGCGGGTTAATACCCTAGACATGAGAGATTTCCCTTCCAATCTGATGAGCTTGCCGAACCTGGCTCAACTTGTTGACTTTCTTAATACTTCGCGCCTGTCTCGGTGTCAAGGGATTTCCCACATCCAGGTTACTCCTGGCTCAGAAACTATTGAGGGCAGAGAGATGGCAGAACCACCAAGGGGGTTGGCGGATGTCTTAGCGTATCCAGAGGGTGACGTTCCTTCACGATGCGCGCTCCCCTTCGGCCAGCGGGCCTCCAGCTTCACCTGCACAGGGGTCCTGTGCCCCCAGATCATGGCCGTCATCCGACAGTTGCTGGATTCCGCGGGGCAGAATCGTCCGAGATAAAACCTCACGAGGCCGTATCGATCAGGATTTTGGCTTGTCGAGGATGGAGCCGGAGACGGGAACGCGGAGCTTCGCGTGCTTCGGATCGTTGGTCTGAATGACGATGGATCCGCGAATGGGACCCGGTTTGATTCGTGCGGGATCCACGGCGATCGTGATCTGCCAGCGATCTCCCGCCGACCCGGGCTCGGATTGCAGAATCAGGCCCGGCACGTCAGTGCTGGGGCTCACTTTGAATTGAGTACCTCCCACCTGATAAACCATGAGAGTCTGCACCGATCTTTGGAGCAAGCCGGGATCCGCCTGAATGGCATTCAAGGGAAGATCCCCCAGATCCACGGAGTCGGGAAAGGTGTAGACCTTGTCGTGGACGTAGGTATTGACGGTGATTTTCACCAGGGGGGTCGTCGGGCTCGAAGTCTTTACCATCAGAGTGTCGCTGCGCCTTCCGAGCGGCGCTTTCCCGCTCACGTTCACGAGTAGACGGTATCGTCGCCCCGCCTCCAGCGTTTGGACCCTGGTCTCCAGCTTGGCTCCCGCACCGTCGATGCCGAGAACCTGGAATGGCTCCGTGTCGTGATTGATCAGCTCCACCGACCCCTCCTTGGGCTGACCCAGCTCCGTCGCCAGATAAACCTCCGGCATGGGCGAGGCTTCAATGCTGCGGACCACCTGCCCTTCGAAGGCGAGCCGAATTTCGGGATTATCCGGGCCGCTCAGGAAAAGGAGAATATGGCCGTCGAAGGGGCCATCCAGGGAGGAGGTGTCGAGCTTGAATCGCAGGGTGACCTGCGAGCCAGGCTCCACGTTTCTGGGCAGGCTGGTCGCCAGAATGGGGGAAGTCATGCTGGTCCGCGTCAGCTCCAGGAGGGAGGTCCCGTCATTCTTGAGAATGAATTCGTGCTCGACCACCGTGCCCTGGACGACTTTGCCGAACTGGAACGTGCTCGCGGCCACGGCGGCCCGCATCGAGGCGGGCGCCTGGAGCTCGGAGAGTAGAAGTAGAATCGCTAGAGCCAGCATGATATTGCTTCCCCGACCAAAATCGGGTTCCGTGCCGCCTCGATGGGTTTTGGAATGTGATGGACCGGATCTCCGGCTGCAACCGGCGTGCCACCGAGAAAAGGCTGAGGTTAGCCCCGCAGGGAGCGCCTTTCGAGCCGCGACAGGCATGGGATTGAAATTGGAATTACAGAACCGTTGTCCGGATTCGGCTCCGGAGTAGGCCAGCACCATCGGCCGGAAAGCCGTGTCCATCACGGCTTCGCGAGGAGATTGAACTTGGATTCGCGAGCATGATCCGTCCGCGCATACCCCCGTCGCTGAAGCACCGGCGCTTCTTCTTTCTGTGGCTTGGGCAATTCATCTCCATTGCCGGGACCCAGATGCAGATCTGGGCCTTGTTCTGGCACATCCGCACGCTCACGCATCAGCCGATCGCGCTGGGCGGGATTGGTCTGGCGCGCATCCTGCCGGTCATCTTCTTTTCGCTGATCGGCGGGGCGGTCGCCGACTCGTACAACCGCCGGCGCGTCCTGTTCATCACCCAGATTTCGGCGGCCCTGGTGGCCGTGACCTTGGGTCTGCTCACCCAGTTCGGACACATCAGCCTGTGGCTCATTTACTCGCTCACCGCGCTGCAGGCGGTGGCGGTGGCGTTCGATGGCCCGGCGCGCCAGGCTCTCATCCCGAATCTCGTGCCCGCCCGGGATCTACCCAACGCATTCAGCATGACCTCCATCGCATTCCAGGCGGGCTCCGTCATCGGCCCGGCGCTGAGCGGCCTGGTCATCGTCCTGGCAGGACAGCAGGGAGTGTACTACCTCAATGCCGCATCGTTTCTGGCCGTTATTCTTGCCCTCGTGCTGATTGGCGAGGTGCCGCAGCAGCGATCCGCCGAGAACGGCGGCGTGAGCCGGGCGGCGATTCGGGAGGGGTTGCGGTTCATCGCCGGTCGCCCGATCATCCTGTCCTCGATGTTGCTGGATTTCGTGGCGACCTTCTTCGCCTCGGCCAACACGCTGATGCCGATCATCGCGCGCGACATCCTGCAGGTGGGGGTGGTGGGATACGGCTGGCTCTCGGCGGCGCAATCCGCCGGCGCGGTGGTGGCGGCGTTGATCATTTCCCAGGTGCATGAGCTGCGCCGGCAGGGACCGCTCTTTCTGGGCTCGGTGCTCGTCTTCGGAGCTGGAACGATTTGGTTTGGCTTCACGCGCTCGTTCGTGCTGGCGTGGGTCCTGCTGGCGGTCGTCGGCGCGGCGGATGCCGTGAGCACCATCATCCGCAACACAATCCGGCAGGTGCGCACACCCGACCGCCTTCGCGGGCGGATGACGAGCGTGAATCAGATCTTCTTCCAGGGTGGGCCGCAGCTGGGAGAGATCGAAGCCGGAGCGGTCGCCCAACTATTCGGAGCGCCCTTCGCGATCATCACGGGAGGGATTGGATGCATCGTGGGACTGGGACTAATCGTCGCGAAGTGGCCCCAGCTGATGGCTTACGACGACCATGAGCCCGGACTGGCAGGAGCCGCGGCCCTGCCCGCTCCTCCGGATTGAAGTCGAACTCAGGAGAGCGAATTCCGACGGCGCAACTCAAGGTCTGAAGGGAGCACGCGTCAGTAGGGGACGGGAACGAAAGTGGATTGCTGCTTGTACTTTTTTCGGGCTTCGAGGCCCATAAGGCCGTTTTGATAATCAAACTCCAAATTGAATCCTCGCAGCAGACCCAGACCGACGCTGGCCGACAGCTCGCTGGTGGCAAAAAGGCCCGTTTTCGTCATCGGAAGTCGTGCCACGACGTCCTGGATCGTGGCCTCTCCCAATTCCACCTTGGCAATGGTCGCGATCTTCCCCGGAATCGGTCCCCCGACACCCACTCCGGTCAATAGCTCCGCGCTGTCCCGAAAGGCCGCATCGAGACCGGAAGACGCCCCAAAGCGCTCGAATAGAGTCAGATTCGAGCGGTCCCCCGTGTCGATGAGGATTTTCGCGGCTCGTCCATCGAGTCTTCCGGTGACCACCGGTCTTTGGTCTACCAGCTGGAACGGAATCTGGCCTACTGTCCGCTTGCGTCCCGGTTCCGGCTCAAACAATTCGATGACCTTTCGATCGAAATCGATTTTCACGCGCGCGCGCTGCAGCACCTCGTAACCGATCAGACCGTCGAGTCGCTCGAAGTGGAACACCTGCTGGATCTCGCTGAGGTCCACGACGATGAACTCCTGGTCCTTCATCTGCAATGTTCCCAATTGCATGGAGGCGACCCGGACCATGTTGATTGCCACGGTGCCCTCCCCCGCCCCCGTCGTGCTGTCGGTGCTCAAAATCTTCGAGCCGAGAATCTGTTTCACCTGGGGGGTAATGACGTTGGATCCTCCGGTGTCGAAAATCATCGTGAAGGGCCCCTGCCCCTCCAGGGTGAGGCTCACGAAAATTCGATTGTCGTGCAGCTCGAAAGGAACGGTGGTGATGGGTTCGACGTGCTTGGGGCTTGCCAGCGCGGGAGGGGCCAGCGCGAGCAGGGAAGCGAGGACCAGCAGAGTCTTCACAATCCTTTGGCCTTGCTGCGTGGAGGGACCGGCCCGGCGTTTTTCGGCTTGATCTCGTCGACGATTCGGGTCGCGTGGTACACCTTGTCGAGCGCCTCGAGCAATGCGGAGCTGTCCACGGCCACCGCGCGGTTGACCGACCCGTCGAAGCCGTAGTCGCCGCCCAGGGAATAGATGTTCCCGTCGAAGATGAGCCCGCTGACGCGCCCTTCGCGATCCACCACGGGAGAGCCGGAGTTGCCACCAATGATGTCATTGGTGGTTGAGATGTTCATCGCCGTGTTCAGGTCGATGGAGGCGCGGGCCTTCACCCAGCTCTCGGGCAGAATGAAAGGGTCCTGGCCCGTGGCGCGATCGAAGAGCCCGGACATGTGAGTGACGGGTGTCACCGGGACGCCGTTGGCGCTGAACCCCTTCACCTGGCCGTAGGAGAGCCGCGGGGTGAAGGTGGCGTCCGGATAGGTGCCGGTGCCGTAAATTTCGAAGTTTGCCCGCCCGATCAATTCGCCGTTCTTCTTCAACACCGATTCGATCTCATCCTCGTACTGCTTGCGTATGGCCCGGGCGTCCTGGTCGATGAGTCGCGCCAGCTTGATCATCGCATCGCCGGAGGCTTCCACCGCCGGCTTGCCTCCTTCGAACATCTGCTTGCGGTTGGCGATGTCTTTGAGCTGGCTGCCGTTGACCAGTGCGGTGGCAAGCTCCCGCGGCGAGCTCTTCCCAAAGACCTTCTTCACCAGCGGATCGTCCGGCCCGAGGTCCTCGCGCAGCTTCGTCAGGGAGAAGGTCAGAGCCT
>Ga0065707_10000516_pt1 | contig 26139 bp, 8 predicted proteins | sample SwiRhicommuniRL3_FD_59094 | JGI IMG/M metagenome (GOLD analysis project Ga0065707, IMG submission 59094) | Switchgrass rhizosphere bacterial communities from Rose Lake, Michigan, USA - RL3 v2 (version 2) | ecosystem: Host-associated > Plants > Roots > Rhizosphere > Soil | place: East Lansing, MI...
CCACCGAGATCTACACTCTTTCCCTACACGACGCTCTTCCGATCTGTAGCGATCCAAAAAAGTTGTTGAAACTAATAGATCGATCTATGAATGATTCGGAGGCTGTTGATAATATTGATGATCGTCAAAATATCAAGAGTCTCTACCTCGAAGCCATCAAACATCTAGGAAACCATTCGAGCTATGGGGTAAAGATCATTATTGCTCTTGAACCAACGAATCAGAGTGTTATTGGAAGTATTATTTTGTTCACCAACAAATCCCAGTTGGTGAAATTCTTTCCATTTATTGATGAATGTGTTGATGAAGGATCTGGAGTGTCAGAAGAAAAATCTGGCTCTTATGTAAAATCGTCTCCTCTCATAGGTTGCATTATAGGTCCGATTATCGATCCGCTGTATTCGAATTTGACGGAGATTTTCAAGTATGGATTGATTTGCAGTGGGATCACGTTCGTAAAGTCCAGTTTGACCGACAACGAGGTCCAAATCAACCAGTGTGTCATGATCGGCGCTAACAACGACAAGTCGATCAATGGAATCAAAGAAATCGGTTTCCATGAATGGAAGTACTATTATAATTATTATGATAAGAAGGTGAATCCAGAGAAATCATTCAAGTAAGAAGAGATATGGTTAAGAAGATGATCAGGATATAATTTTGTATTTCAGAGAAGAATATCATGTATAATTATACATCTAGTAGTAATTTATTAGTGTAGAAGTAGAAACGGTCAGTGTGATAACTAGAATTGTGACTTAGTAAGATCTCGAACTATTACTGAAGTTACACTATTAGAAATTGATATATCACATTGATCTCGTCTATTACGTTCTATCTAATGTTCAATCATTAACCTGATACTTTGAAGGGACTGGCGTGGCTACATTTAAATTTTGCAGCCAAATTCCAGGCCCCGGGCCACACTCCACTAAAAAAAGGCACAGTCTCAGATATTTACGAATTCCTTGTGAATTTAGAGTTCTTAGAGTAAAAGATCATCACCGCCGGAGAATTTCGTGGTCTAAGCAACCAGGTACAGAGAAACTACGGAATTTGATATGTCGGAATAAATAGTTTGTGTTAGGGAGCTGAGGTTGTAGGACAATATAGAGAGATAATATAGAGAGATAATATAGAGAGATGGTAACTGGTTGGAGAGTTGGAAAATTGAACGGTTAAATAGTTTCGCTAGTATATCTGAGAGATGATAGTGAATTCGTAGCGAGAGGAATTCGTCACTTAGTTAGAGAGATAATAATGTAATTACAGAGATAATAATTTAATTAGAGAGATCATAGTTCAGTTATCGAGAGAAGGTCGTAATTTAATTAGAGAGAAGGTCGTAATTTCGTTAGTATCACCGTCGTTCCTTAGTAGTTTCTTCCGATTTATATTCGTTGCAATTATCACTATCTCTAAGTCCGAAACTTTTAATGTGCAAATCTCACTTCCACATTACTGAATGATTAGCAATTTGTGCCGAGGACTGCTGAGCTACGGAGTTGTAGTTTTCAAGACATTTTAGCTGGTAAACTTCGCCAGTCAAACTTCTGCCAGACGTATACTTCGGCTCCGACTATATAGTCCGAACTAGGAGGGGTATGTCGTGGTGTCTCGTTAACTGTCTAGTTAATCAATTTCCGTTCTCTGCCGGGCTGAGAAGTTGAACTCTCCCGGCCCTTTGTTTGAATTCTGACAATAAAGGCTGGAACCAAACTTTATCGAGAGCCTAGAACCCGCCTAGAACTCTGAGATGCAAACCAAATTATAGGACAAAGGCAGAAAGCTTGGGTGTGAGGGTAAAGGGGATGCTGGACTCAGGAATTGATGATCCTAGTTAGAGACGCCCTGCATAAACTGTATGGCATTTGGTCAGCAAACTCTTAGTGCGGTGTTTTTTGTGTCCTTTTCCCCGGACGAATTCTCCAACCTCTAGTCCGGCTTAGTCAAAGATTATATAATACGGCATTTTTCGGGATTAACCTTAACTATGTGAAACTCGCCAGTTCCGAGAACCTCCTTACCCCAGACTTTCCCAATTGGGTAGTGGTAAAAGTAAAGTTCCCTGTCTCCGGGGTCAACTGGAACTTTTCACCTTATGTATAAATATGGCGAATTCCCCAGGTATTATGCTTTCTATTTCTCCTCATCAATCACACAATGTCTCCTCCAACAGCTGTTGAATCTACTATTAATTTCACTGGACATCCATCCATCAAATCTACCCAAGATCCATTGGTAAAACAATTATCTTTGGGTGGTGAAACAATCATTCGTCACAATGCCCCTCCTCCAACTTTATACGAAGATGGTTTATTAGAAAAGGGTACCACAATCTCCTCCACTGGTGCCTTATTGGCATACTCTGGTAAGAAGACCGGTAGATCTCCAAAAGATAAAAGAATTGTCGATGAAGAAACCTCCACCCAAAACATTTGGTGGGGTCCTGTCAACAAGCAAGTTGACGAATTAACCTGGAAAATCTCCAGATCAAGAGCTTTAGACTACTTGAGAACTAGAGAAAAGTTGTTTGTTGTCGATGCCTACGCCGGTTGGGATCCAAGATACAGAATCAAGGTGAGAATCATTTGTGCCAGAGCTTACCATGCATTATTCATGACTAATATGTTAATTAGACCTACTGACGAAGAATTGGCCAACTTTGGCGAGCCAGACTTCACCATCTACAACGCTGGTCAATTCCCAGCCAACGTCCACACTAAGGGTATGACCTCGTCTACCTCTGTTGAAATCAATTTCAAGAGTATGGAAATGGTCATTTTGGGTACTGAATATGCCGGAGAAATGAAGAAGGGTATCTTCACCGTGATGTTCTACTTGATGCCTATCAAACACAAGGTCTTAACTTTACATTCTTCTTGTAATCAAGGAATTGCTGAAGGTGACGTCACTTTGTTCTTTGGTTTATCTGGTACTGGTAAGACTACCTTATCTGCCGATCCAAGCAGACAATTGATTGGTGATGACGAACATTGTTGGTCTGACAATGGGGTTTTCAACATTGAAGGTGGATGTTACGCTAAATGTTTAGATTTATCTGCTGAGAAGGAACCTGAAATTTTCAACTCCATCAAGTTTGGTGCCATTTTGGAAAATGTCGTTTACGACAGAAACACAAAGGTTGTGGATTACGAAAACAGTGCCATTACCGAAAACACCAGATGTGCTTACCCAATCGACTTCATTCCTTCTGCAAAGATTCCATGTTTGGCTGACACTCATCCTACCAACATTATCTTGTTAACATGTGATGCCTCCGGTGTATTACCACCAGTTTCTAAATTGACAAACGCTCAAGTCATGTACCATTTCATCTCTGGTTACACTTCCAAGATGGCTGGTACCGAGGAAGGTGTCACCGAACCACAAGCTACCTTCTCTGCTTGCTTTGGACAACCATTCTTGGTTTTGCACCCAATGAAATACGCACAACAATTATCCGACAAGATTTCTAAATACAACTCTAACGCATGGTTATTAAACACTGGTTGGGTTGGTGCTTCTGCTGCTAGAGGTGGTAAGAGATGTTCCTTGAAATACACTAGAGCTATCTTAGATGCTATTCACTCTGGAGAATTGAGCAAGGCCGAATTCGAAAACTTCCCAACCTTTAACTTGAATGTTCCAAAATCGTGTCCTGGTGTTCCATCCGAGATTTTGAACCCAACCAAGGCCTGGACCGAAGGTGTCGACTCCTTCAACAAGGAAATCAAATCTCTTGCTGGTAAGTTCAGTGAAAACTTCCAAAAGTATTCCGACCAAGCAACTGTTGAAGTTCAAAAGGCTGGTCCAGATGCTTAGAATATTTATTCATATTTAATCATATCATAATACATAAACGCGAAAGATTCATTTGTAAGAAATTAGTAGTAAAACGTTAACAATGGCAGTTATTGACTGAGCTTTTCGTTAAGTCTTTGGGTTGGTGAATTATACCAAGGATTAGTGTGAATCGATCAGGTATAAGAATCTTCGAATCATCTCTGGTTCAGATCTTATATCTTCAAGTTTATCTGTCAAGATCTTAATTCTTCTGAAGTGCTATTCAATGAGAAGTTGAGTTAGATCGGTATGACATCTCCGGCGTTTGACGTATGGAGTAACTTTCGGAGTTGCAAATATTTTAATTAGTTCCAATACTCCGAAATACACTGAAATTCTCCGAAATACTCCGAAATTTGTTGAAAATCTGTATTAGTTGAACAAAAAAACTCCAGAATTTACATAAATATACTATAAGAACCAGAGATATGAAAGCATATATCTTTGACAAACCTTGAGGCAGTCTGGATTACTACTAATCTCTTGAGATATCACAGGCCACTATTATACTCTTGTAGTGAATCATTTTATCTGATTTTTGCTAGACTTAATTCGGGCTTACTTATATTCTGGCCAGCTATTACAATTCGTCCGATCAGTCTCGCTACTAACAATTAGGGAATCTCGAGCAGAGTTAGTGGACTTCAAGGCGCCATCTTCCTATTGCATTGGTTGACAAATTTCCATTCCGATATCTCTGGGGAATTTCCATTATTTCAATGGCCCTAAACTTGTCAATAATAAGTAAGGCCCCCTACATTATTGAATTTTCACAAGCAGCTTGGGGTCAAGTAGAAGTTACTAAGTAGAAATCACTAAGTAGTAGGCAAGCACAGACTCATGCTCATCAACATTTTTCGGCTCAGTTACTTTCTCTTTTGGAGCCGTAACAATAATACGACAGTTCAGGGGCAGATTTCGAAAGGGGATAAAACGATACAGCATCAAAATCTCATGTGAACGTCAATTGAATACATATATGTGAAATTGCAACGAATTACAGGCCTAGTACTGTATAGTAGATGATCTGCTTGTTCTCTTATTATTTGGTTTTCGGTACTATAATAAGTACTATAACGTGGGGTCAAGTGGGGATCTTGTCAGTCTTTTTTATGTGGGCATTCTGCTAGCTTGCATAAAATCCGCCCAACAGCCCGCGATGCATAAAATAATAATTAAGTCCGAAACGTGCATATTTCTATCAAGTTTTTCGGCTTTTACCTATGCCGATGATTTGGTTGGGCAAAATATAAATAATATAATAGCAAGGACATGAGCACTTCGACGAAGGCGGAGGATAGTTCACTATACACCCTATATAGTACTACAAAAAGCTATAAGCGATTTTAGGGGAAATGGTTCCTGTAACAAATGGATTTAAGGTGCGTTTGCAAAATTTCCACTTCTAACAAACAAATACATATTCTTGTATCTGAACTAGTATAACGTAGGAAAAAAAGTGGATAGGAACTAGTACGCTCTGGTGGCAATTAATTCACGTTCATTGGCAATGCTGTCGTCTAAAAAAAGTCACATGTGGTATACTTAAATTATTTCACAAGCTGGAAGCGAGAACAATTTACCACAAGTCTCAAAACAGCAAAAAATAGAATACCCCAATATTAATCGGTTTTAGAGATAAAGTATATAGTGGGTCAGAATTCCCCCGAGGTTGTTTTCTAAAGCTGTATAGGAGCAAATTTCTTATATAAAATGACGATAATTGACAGTATTTCTCCTTATATCAAAGCTTATGGCACCAAATGGTATGTGATCCTTACCGGGGCCTTGGTTACTTATGTATTCTTTAACTGGATAAACGAAAAGTTGTTGATGAAAAAGTTGGGTGCGGAATATCCAGCAAACAATGAAACTGATGGATATTATGGGTTTCAGATCGCCAGAGATTTATACGTGGCCAAGAGGAACGGTACTATCAATGATTTCACTAAAGACCGTTACGCTTTGATCACTGATCCAACTATCCCAACCTTTGCATTCCCATTGTTGGGATTAAAAGTGGTGGTCACTAAGGATCCTGAAAACATGAAAGCTATCTTGGCTACCCAGTTTAATGATTTTGCTTTGGGGCAAAGACACCAACAATTCCATCCTGTGTTAGGTGACGGTATCTTCACATTGGATGGTGAAGGATGGAAACAATCCAGATCAATGTTGAGACCACAATTTGCCAGAGAGCAAGTTGGCCATGTTCAATCTCTCGAACCACATATTCAATTTTTGGCTAGACATATCGAATCTCAGAAGGGCAAATCGTTTGATATCCAGGAATTGTTCTTTAGATTCACTCTTGATGCTTCGACTGAGTTCTTATTTGGTGAATCTGTAGGTTCCTTGCAAACCGAGGAAATTGGTGCTTATAATCCGGACTCTTTTGATGGAAAGGAAGAATTCACCGAAGCTTTCAATGTTGTACAAGTGTACTTGGCTAACAGAGCTTTGTTACAGGGATTCTATTGGATGTACAACACAGCTGACTTTAGACTTAGAACTGCCCAAGTTCACAAGTTTGCTAATCAGTATGTGAAATTGGCTTTGGATATGTCTCCAGAAGAATTGGAAAAGAAATCCAGAGATGGTTATATCTTCTTATACGAATTATGTAAACAGACAAGAAACCACGATGCTATTAGAGATCAATTATTGAACATTTTGATTGCTGGTAGAGATACCACTGCTGGTTTGTTATCATTCACCTATTACGAATTAGCCAGAAACCCAGACATTTGGGCTAAGTTGAAGGCAGAAATTTACGAAAGGTTTGGTTCTGGCGAAGATGTCCAGTTAGAAGACATCACATTTGAATCCTTAAAGAAATGTGAATACTTGAAGGCTGTTTTGAACGAAAGTTTAAGAATGTATCCATCTGTTCCTCAAAACTTCAGAGTTGCTACCAGAAACACTACCTTACCAAGAGGAGGTGGTAAGGACGGTATGTCACCTATTTTGATCAAGAAGGGTACCAATGTCATGTACTCGGTCTATGCTACTCACAGGGACGAAACACACTACGGGAAGGATGCAGCAGTATACCGTCCAGAAAGATGGTTCGAACCTTCAACCAAAAAATTGGGTTGGGCATTCCTTCCTTTCAACGGTGGTCCAAGAATTTGCTTGGGTCAACAATTTGCATTGACTGAAGCTTCTTATGTCCTTGTTAGGTTGGCACAATTGTTCCCTAACTTGGCCAGTTTTGATTCAGACGAATACCCTCCAAGAAAGGCTTCGCACTTGACTGTATCGCTCCAATATGGTACCAACATCAGTTTGACTGCCTGATTTTATATATTTATATGACTTCATTTTTTTCATAACCTGTTGACAGGTTTTCATACTCAACTTATGCTGATATTATGTGATTATGTAGATTTAATTAGGCTTCCTTTATCCTCTAACGTGGCTATAGAGATCTAGTATTCGAGATTCTTGAATATTGCTGGTATTAATGGCCCATCTTTACTGTTACACCTTAGACATAATCTGTAATATGGCCATTATTTTGCCAACCACATACCATGCTTAGACATCCTGTTTGAATCTGTTATTCACAGACATCCTCATAAGCGCCAGTTTTAGTATCAAATATGATAAGATTTATCACATCTACTTAGCAACAAAAGCTTTCTAACCCTGGAGTAATACCACCTCGTCTTATAAACTTTAAGAAGCATATACGCCGAGGTAGTATCAAAGCTAAACAAGGGCAAAGAAAAGTACTATTATCAACAAGTGAATTAATTATCTGTCAACTATGTGGAAAAACTTTAATAGACCACAAGAACGAGAAATTGACATTATAAGTTGGGTCGAAGTAAAACACTCTGTACTGAAATGCCATCTTAAATCATTAAGGCTTCATGTCAGTTGTTGAGTAACTGCGTAGAAATTTTATTAGAACCAAATAATTTGAACAAAACTGTAACGTTATTCATTAGTCCATAAGATATTGTAGTTCAGCCTAGAGTTACCACGTGCTAAAGTACTACTCATATAATTGCAGCGTCTTCTTAATCCTTACAATTCTGCGTTGCAACTTCTTCACTAAATACTAGTATTCTCGAATCCTGCATATACATCACAAATAATGTAAACAAATTTTTCATGTTATAGAAGATTCAAATTCAACAACCAGGTAGAATCACTTGGTAACATCATGAGTTCGTTAAATTGGTCATTGGATGTTTTCATTGACTGTTATAATTCAATAAAATTCGATAATGTTGTTACCTCCGATGTTCAAAGACTTTCTACAGACTTGAAGTCGATATTGGTGACGCCAGGAAAGAGTGACGGATCCAGAAATAAGATAGTTGACGAGTCCAAAGTAGTTGCCTTGGGAGATGGACTGGAAATCAAATTGAATAAACCGTTTATAGAAGCGGCGGTTGTATTATCATCAGAATTCAACTTGGATGAAGTGGCAACAGTTGAGTTGTTGTATCATTCCAATAAACTTAACAGGGGTACAACGTTTGAGGATAGCGCAAGGTTGGCATACTATACCAGATTGGAATACATCGTAAATATACTTGGATATTTGATTTCAATCAAGAAATTGGATTTGCTAGTGGATGATTTCGACCTTCTCTTGCAAAACTTGATCAAGAGTTTTGAACATATTTATAGTCTGTTGAACATAATTAACGACTTGATAGATAAGCAAAAGGTTACTAATGATATTAACAATCTTTCGTTTATTAGTGCTATCAATTTTTCCAAATCACAACTTTTCAATCTTCATGAAATGTTGGGACAGGTTTTGTTTTCCTTGATGGATAGTTATTCCGAAAAATACGTCAAGTTGAACACTTATACTAATGTCATGGATTTCGTTAACAAGAACTTCACTCAGGACGATGTGTTGGTGATTCATTTTTTGCCAGGAATATTAAAATTATTCACCAACTTGTTTCAATCCAACGATACATTGGTGAACGAATTTTACAAGCATGTTACAAGTATTATTGTGAAAGACAAAGAGTCATTATCTGCTTTTACAACAGTTACTGATTTGTTCTTCTTCACCTATTTCATATCTTGGTGTAAAGATCTGGACTCACGGATTGCAAAGTACGATTTCAGAGAGGATATCTTGAAATATATTGAAATGTTGATTAACTACGATGTTATGGATATTTTGTTGAGTTATACAGCAGAAACGGCATCTCCAAAGACAGAATTGATTGAATGGAGCAACCTCTATGACTTTAGAGCATTATTACAAAAAACTCATCCTCGTCTCACTCCTACAAAATTCATTTATCCTTCTTCCCAAAAATTGCTCTATGATTTGCAACCAGGCTCAGAAAACGTGTTAAAATTAATGGATGTATCGCAGTATAAGCTTAGTCCAGAATTTAATGATTCCCTTTTGGCTCCATTTTTCCATAGCTTTTTCAGTGGATTCATTACAAATGCTGCTATAATATTGACCCTGTTGAGGGATAGTGAGGAGGACTTCTTATTGTCGGCGATTAATCGCAAACAAGTCGATGACGTTGATGAATTTTCAGCCACCAGAAGGAAATCTATAGATGAAGATGATAAATCACAATCTAAAACTAAATTAGACACAGAAGATGGTGTCAATTTGGATGAGATTTCAACTAGATCTGAATTGGAAAGGTTCTATTTATCATTTTCATACACATATAATAACCGACCTGAATTATGTTCACTATTTTGGTCTGATGATACGTCGAATGACCTTATTGGATTTATCAGCTGGGGTTTAAGTAACAATACTTCTCCTTTGATAACATCTACCTTTTGCTTATTATTGGCCTCATTGACTAGTGGAAAGGATGCATCCGCCAGAATTTGGGAGATTCTTGTGAGCAACAACAACTCGACGCTCAAAAAGAACGACTATTCCAAGGTTTCTGTGGATTCCATTATTGACTCATTAAACTACTATGTTGATTCTTTGAACGATAACTTCGAATTGGATTTGAATGAAAAGTTGAAGTCACAACAAAAGAGACTGGACTTTTTATTCTCAGCATCTACAAAGCAAGATAAAACCTATGAGAAAATCATCATTGAATTATCTGAAGATTCGATTGTTTTCATCTCTGGATTCATTCAATTAGTCTCTGCTATTGTCAGGAATTTAACAGACGATGAAAGATGCAAGGAGATTAAAAACATCGCGTTCAACAGATTCTTTCCAATTATCAAGGGGTTCTTAAAGTTTGATAACTTAATCACCGGAGGAAAAATTTTATCTGTAGATTCTGCTGGAAAATTAATCGATTTGCCAACAGTATTTGTGAATGATGAAAATAGAGTCGTTCTTACAAATTTGCTACTCAATTTTATGGGTGATTTTGTTGAAAATAATGATGATTTGAACACAAGATATAAAATATGGAGAATATTGGACTGTTGGATTTACCAAGGGTTACATGATAATGAGGAAATAGATTCCAATGATTCCTTACTACTCATGAGGAAAAGCAAATCCAAATACTCCAACAAGAAATCACTAAGAATTGATCAAGGGTTCCATTTGAATTTAGTCCATCTTTCACAAGTCAGCAATTTCATTCGATTAATATCACAACTTTTGAAGCCGTTATCAACCAGCAATCAAGCATTCACAAGTTACAAATTACTATTTCCAGCCGATCTAGGATATGGATACCGTATTAACAACCAAATTGGGATTTGGCCATATATCGAATACATTTTGGTCGAGGTATTTTCTAAATCTGACAGCATGACCAACGAAGCAGATAAAGCTAATTTGCAATTGCTCATTCTTGATATAATTGAGAACTCCTTAAACGAAGTTGACTGGAAGTTTATCAATGATATTGCCCCGAATGTAATTCATAAATTGACTAATTTTGATCTGATCTTTGATTCGTTGCTTCCTATTCCAATAGACTACCTGTTGTTTGTGAAGTTACACCATTCGATAGCAATCTTAAATTATCTTTTTGATGATCGTGTTTGCAAAGCATTATTCAATATTGTCGGACTTGGAGATCCAACCAGTAATTTGGTTGAGTTAGCCTTGAAATCTATTGAGAACACATTGAACATTGAAGATACGTTTATCAAGAGATTGCTACCAATCACAAAGAGTAAAGAAACAAAGCCAATGGGATTTGGAACAAGTATGAGCATTGCGTTGAATACGCCAAAGAGCATATTCGATAATATCTATTATCCTAAGAGTATTGGAACAAATGGAGTAACCTTCTATGACATTTTCTCATTTCATTTATCCAGTGTCGTACACTTTGCATTATATGTCAACTCCACAAACAAATCTATCGCAACGACGTCTATCAGCATTTTGAGCAAGATTAGTTCTTCGAGCAAATTCGTTTCAAAGATAGATTTCAATTCCAACGATCCAATCTTGAGCAAAAATAGATTACTCACGATCTTTGAAAGTATTGATGAATCGAACAAAATCAAATATGCATTCATCGAACAGTTTGAGCGTATCGAACAAGACCTTGACATCAAGTACGATATTTTGAACTTCCTCTTAAACAACTTGAACCAATCAAATGGTGTCAATGTGTCTCATTTCTTGTTGGGATATGAAATTAGAGGAGGGAACTTGCACTTGAATGAAGATAGCACCCTTTTGAAATGTTTGCTCACCTCTTTAACCACATGTCTTGATTTGATCACCGAAATAGATTACAACCAAAACGTTCATGTGATAGATCTCGGGCCAGCAAAACTTTCATCGTTGATTTTGGAGATTATTGTGAAATTGTGTCTGGACAAGATAAGTTCGTCGATAACTTTGACTCATTTACGAGACTATGACAATTTGTTCGAGAAACTCATCAATTACCAACCAAAAATCGATATATACACTCTCTGGGCAGGTACTCCATTCAACGAGGATTTGAAAGATGGTGTCACAAACAATTTTATTGAAAATGACTCGAGAGAAACATTTTTCTCGTTCATCAACCATAGAAATTTGATTCTCCAGTATCTTTCTTTGGAATTCCACAACATATCGTCCGTTTCAAAGAAAGAATATTACATAAAAATGCTTTTGAACAGCAAAGAGTTTTTGAAAGGGTCACCAAAGATTTTGAACTTCTTGGATATCTTGAATTTCTCGTTTAAAAACTTCGAGATAATCAAGTACGAGAAGCACAACCAAGATTACAATCTTTCGTTGCTTCTTGAGCAAGTTCAAGGTAAGACCATGGATATGTCGATTTTGAACAAGATGTATAAAATCATATGTCAGTCTTCACAAACAAAAGATAAAGTTGCGTTCTCCGAAGAAGTTATCATTGAAGGCAATAAAATATCCGAGTTTTTATCGAAATTTACAGTATCAACAAACCTTCGTGATATCCAGTTGAAGTGCTTGCATTCATGGTGTCAACTTATTGAGATCTTGATCACCGATAATACGCTCGACTCCAAGTACTTTATTTTGGAAGTTCTTGAATTCATTTTGCCGAAGATAAATGACTACTTAGAGTCAGATATTTCATTTTCTGAAGAGTTGATCTCGTTGAGTGTTTTACTATTTGAAAAATACGATCAAGAAATAGAGCACGAGAGAAAATCGTCTAAAGATTTGGATTTCTCGTTGTCTATCCAGAAACTTATCCCACTTTTCAAGACATGTATTTCAGGAATTATCAATTCAAACTCAACACCAAATTTGAGATCTGACTTATACATCCTTGCTAACAAGTTCTTGATGAAGGTGTTCTCTAACGAGAAGCTTATTTCCGAGGTTTCGTCCATCGTCAAGTCGTTTGAAGGAAAGTTCGTCGATATCATTTGTAACGAAGCCATATATTCTGAAGGATTATCCAGAATCACATCTATTTTATTGTTGGAGTCCTTGATTCATTTGGCATCTTTGACAAAGACAAACTTTGTATTGGAAATGTTGGTAAAGAACAATTCCTTGTTACTTTTGGTTAGATCTATAAAACGTGCTGATGAAACTTTACAAATCTGTTTTGAGAGCAACTCAGGAATCGGTCTCGACACATTGTTGTACGAGTTGACGGCTTTCAAGTCGACGCTCTATTTTTTGATCAGAGTTTCTCAATCAAAAAACGGTTCTCTCAAATTGATTCAAAGTGAGCTATTTTCCATCTTGAAACAATCTAACATCTTGAGAATCGACCCTGACTTGGGTATGAAGTTGAAAATCAGCGACTTCCAAGATGTAAAGGTCAGTTTGTTGTTGGATACTCCGTTGGTTTTGAATGATTTGGTGACGTCGCAGAATATTGGATCGGAAATCAATATCTCGTATTATGAATTCTTGATTCCTATTTTCCAATTAATCTCGTCGATTGTATTGACTATGGGCCCTGAGTATAAGCCAAGTTTGATCCAAACTAAAAGCTTGATGTTGACTTTCAATAGTTTGATTGTGGGGATTATGAAGAGAGATATGTTGGTGGAAGGAAACCAGATTCAGAGAGGAATCTACGAGAAAGACCAGGAGATGTGGGGTGGATTAAAGGAATTGGTAAGGTTGTTTAGTTTGTTGGATTCTTTGGTTCGTGAGGATGTTAGTGAAGCTCAGACTCCTACCAATCCAAACATAAATCGATTGAAGTGAGATAGTATGAATATCAGAGAATAAGTAGAAGACTACATGAAAACAATTCTTTAATGATGAGAAACAATAATCCTACCGAAAACTCCTATAACTAGCAGAAGGGTCTTTCATTAACAGATTCTGGAACAAACAACTACATCTCCAACTCTTTGTAGTGGTTTTGTTTAACATCTAACATTATAGATACCGATTCCTTGGTCTCAAACTTTGCGAACTTTGAAATGAACCTTGCCATTCATACATTACTAGATTTACTGGTAATCACAGGAATCTCATCTAATTTAGTGTAACTTTAAGACTAATTCAATTTATAAAAATATACTCTTTACAATATTATTGCAGGAAAATTATACTCTTTAAATATTATTACTGGCTTATACTAGCAAATTTATATGTGAGATAGTTCTAGATGACCTCTGCCATCTTGTTGATACCCGTGGAAGCTACGTACCGTCTCTATATAACCTGATTCTTTAGTCCGTCCAAAAGCCACGAAATTTTGCAGCCATTTAATCTGAAAAATACCAGACACCAGTAGAACCACAGGAAAAAGGTGAAGAACAACCTCAAAAATATGAATAACAACCTCAGGATCGATATCGTTATAATATTCAGGTCCAAAAGACTATTTGTAGAAATTCTGAGGAGTATGTAATCGAAACTGTGAATATGAATTTTGTTACCCTCATAGAGAAACAACGATAGCTCTGTAAGAATCCAATTTCTAAAGAAATTTAGAGTTAAAATTGTCTGGAGACACGTTTAAGCCTGTGACAATACTCGTGGATGACAACATCACTAATACACCAGCAACGAGGAAGTCTTTTGGCCAGGAGTGTTTAAGAATGGGTTGTTTATTGTCCTGTATATAACCAGATTTGTTATAGAATCCTGTATATAACCATATATGGAATCGTCACGATATTTGACTCTAGATCCTCCTAAATAACTACCAGAACATAACTTCAGGAATATTTATTGTTGCCATACATACCTAAACCATAATCTGTACCGCTTCCTCAATTATGGCCCTAACTAGGACATATCAATCTTCAAGTTGTCTTACAATATATAAAATCGCCTCCGCACGACCAGTAATCAGACTGACAAAAAATTATCTCCACCACCAGTTCCAACACCACCAAAGCACTAAAATGTCTGAAATCATCAAAACAGACCCTTCAAATTTCTTGAGCGACATCATTGGATCATCAGTGGTTGTCAAATTACTGAACGGCATCCAATACGCAGGCAACTTACAAAGTATCGACGGGTTTATGAATGTTGTGTTGGATGAAGGAAAAGAAGTCGGAGTAGGAGGAAGAGTATATGGAGATGTGTTTATTAGGGGAAATAATGGTATGTATATTTGAAGAGAGGAGGAAGAGAGAATAGAAATAGAAGAGAGAAGAGAAATAGAAGAGAGAAATAGAAAGGAGAATAGAGGGAATAGAAGACAGACATAGAAGAGAGAATAGAGAAATAGAGTAATAAAGAGAGAATTGAAGACATAAAACATAAAACAAAAGTGAGAAGTCCAAAGTCTGAAGACAGATACAGAATACCGAAGAATAATATTTCAGAATAAGCGGAATAAAAAGAGTTTACGGTATAATGCCTTGTAGCATAATATCTCAAGGAATACTGTCTCGAGAATAGTCTCAAGGAATAATGTCCTTAGAAATACTACTATCAATTGCCTGGACAGATTAATTGTGTATAATTTCACTCACTCAAACTTTATAAACTTTCACTACAGTAAAATTGAAGGTTTAAGGACTAATCAGAAAGAAGTTTGAGTGTGTTGATCCATAAATTCCAAGAGAATCCTCTCAAATCCTCTTGAATTCTGTGTGACGGGTCTTGATCCATAATTATCTCTAAATTCGAGATTTATGTTGCATCTTTGATTCTCTCCAGAGCTGGTGACTCTTTCATTAAGCTATTCTTAGTCATCCACAGTACTAACAATTCTAGTTTTGTATATTAGTGAAGCATAGGTAATAAATGTATTATAGATTTTATGATTAGCTGTAGTTTAGTGAGTTCCAGAGCCAGTATTCCTAGTGATATCTATATACTTGGTTTAAAGTCTCTGATAACCTGGTACAGATCTCCGATATCTCGGTCTGGATTTTGGTCTATCCATGGTTTCAATACCTCTATAAATTCTCGATTATTTAAAGATATCTCTCCAGTTCTTTGGAGTAATCCAACTCTAGTTCTAAGTACTAGTCACTACTACCTTTGTCATATCCCATTCACGTGACTACACACGTGACTCAACTACCATCCAATCAAAGACGTTCGCACCAGAATCCAATCGGAGATTCAAGTCTCCTCTTAACTATGGTGTGTCGTTACCAACTCTACGGACTGAACCCGAAAATTTGAAGGAAAATTCATCAAGACTTGTTGTTCTAACAGTTGAATATATATAAGTAACCATGTCATTCATCATCAGAAGACAATTGTCTACTTTAATCCCACCAAAGATTGCTTCTGCAAAGGTATGTTAGAATTTTAGCGAAGATTTGAGGAGGGCTCGATCAACAGTTGGATATCAAGCTCGGATTCAGTGGCCTGTGTGATATTGATATACAGACATCAATGTCAATTCCTAGTAGTTAAGAGCTCTAAGAGAATAGAATATGTCAGTTCAGGATCATTAGATGATTAATTATAAACAAATCGAGTTGACTGGAATATAAGTGAGAACTTCTTGAAATAGGACCATGAAATAAGTCTAAGAATCGCGTCGTCTGAAGTAGAGGATGAAAGTTATAGGCAGATTAAGGATCTTTAATGAGTGAAATTACAGAGATATCATGAAAAAGTTGACATACTCGACATATACCTGACCCTTGACATAGATGAACCTCCTCGCTACATTACCCACTCTAGCAAGTTCCAGCTATTGCTCCTATTAACGGTTCTTTTATTACGATACTAACCTCTAGAACATTGGATCCAACCCTAACGCCAAGAGAATGGCCGAAGTTGTTTCTTTCTACAAGAAGTTACCAACCGGACCAGCTCCAGCCCCAAAGAAGCCAACCAACCCATTATCCAAATATAAGGCTGCTTACTTTGATGGTGACAATGCCTCCGGTAAGCCATTACTCCACTTGGCCATCGCCGTCGTCATTGTTGGTTACACTTGGGAATACCAATCTCACTTGAAACACCACAAGCACTAGATAGTGTAGTTAGATACGAATCGAAGAAAATATTGAACCTAATAAAATATTGTAGAATAGAGAAGAACAATGGATGTGTAGGAGTCAGATGTGGAGTAAGTTACAGAATAGTAGTGAAAGTTGGATTAGTAGTGGGAGTTATCGCATAGTAGGTGAAATGGATAGAGTAGTCTCATAGATACTGGAGTATTTCGGCCACAGCTACATATCTTAGTGAGTAGTTTGTGAATCAAACCTTGTTCATGGATAATACTCCAAGATACTCCAAGAATCTTCAAGATATTCCAAGATCCTCCAGGATTCTCCGTTTCTCTAGAATGAAATAAACTTTTGACTCCACGATTGAGTAAACTTCCACAGCCAGTTGCAACCGAGTTAATAGTGTACTTTGCCTAGTGAATAGTTTAATTTTCCAAAAACGCTGTCCAGAATCGCCTACAAACACTTCAACGGGTCAACTTGCACATTATTTCTCGATTTACCTCAATTTCTGACCTTCCCACCCTCCTATTTTTGAACTTGCAGCCACCTTGAGGTAGAACTAACGGAATTAGCGGAACTAAGGGGTGAGATTTCCGAGTGCAGGCCAAGTCAATAAGAATCTCGACATTTGATATGTTCAGGATGTTATATACTCAGCATCTTGATTAGTTTTCCTGGCTGTACCGCTCAAGTAGCAGTGATCCCAAGTTTGAGAAATGAGGTTTAAAATTTACATTGCAAAATAAGGGCCCTTTAATTCGCCGATTTTGTTTTCTGAAATTGGCTAATTAATGAAGAGTTTATGAAATTAGAGATATCTAGTGGATCTATAGAATTGGAGGACACGTTTGTTCTATTTGCGGTTCCTCGAGTCCTTTCTGTGTTCCATAGTGTGGTAATTGTGAGTGAATCCATGGACTTCCTACGGATACTCGAGAAAAAATACCCAATTGCCATAATTTTAGATGGCAGAGAGTCATAGTATTGTAGAGGCGCTTGGTAGAGATGTTCTTAGAATTATATCGCCTATAATTGGTCCGGTCAAGCTCTTCTGATATATAGTATTGAGCGCATTGCTCGCTTGCGAGTGTATGGGGAGATAGTTTACCAATGGCACGCTAGTAAGGTATCAGAATTATCCTCGATAACAAGCTCATGGTGCTGCTTTCAGCTCTTTCATCTATACTTAGAGGTCGTTAAATCTGAGTCTTGGGTGATTACCTACAATTGGTATTATTAATTACTGACCCCACACACGACCTGAAAAATCGAAGGAGTTCACCATTCAGGGAGGCCCAAATTTGCACTACTAAGAAACCAAACACAGAATACATCAGGCACGCCAAGTTATACTAGGAATTACAAACAACGTCTACGAATCAAGTAACGTGACTAGACTCTAATCCTCAATTGTGTAATTGTTCAGATATACTCCCCTTAAACGGCAAAGTACAACCAAGTCTGCACCACGTCCATATAGTGAACCAAGACACCAGCGACCAATCCAAGACCTGGTGAAGTTATAATTTGTTACAACGGCACATAACTACACTTAGCAATTGGACGTGTCCACGACGCCACTCATTCACGACGTTACGTTTGGACACCGTTCACGCCCCCCACCCTTCATTGCTTCTTTATTGTCAATTGATAATCAACAATGGACGCTGAGACTTTTGACCCTAGACAACATTCCAGGCGTGCGTCAGGCAATGTGTCTACTGGTTCTCAACAAGATAAGCAATCATATGTGCAATCCCAGCAATCTCAACTGAAACAGTATCCTGGAATCTCTCCAATTAGACCTGGTGAGCCGGCAACCCCAAGAATGTTGAGAAATCTCAGCGGGTCTGTCAAGACTTCAAAAACTGACATTCTCTCTCAGACTACCTCTCCAGTAGATCCGCAAAACTCAACTTTCAAAGAAATGGAATATGAACATTCAAGACTGGCATCTTTTCAAAAGCAACAACCAATTCCGCCCCAAGCTAATGAAACTCCTATTCAACAAGTTCCTCCACAACATCAAGGTCATCAGCGTGTACCCTCAACTGGCAATCCTAATAGATATCACCTTTCCACATCGCCAGCACCCGTACCTCCTCTACAAAGAAGATCCGAATTGTTACCTCCTGCACCAATCGATAGCCCAGCCTTCGATTCAAAAGCAAGCAGTATAGTCACTTCAACACAACATACTTCAACGCACCATGCTCCACCAACCACTCCGCAACAAAACGGGTCATCTCACGAAAAGATTAAACAGCGAACTCCTCAAACCAGTGAACCTCAACCGCCTCATACTCCTCAACCCATTGAACATCAGCAACAACAGTCTCAACAACAGTCTCAACAACAACAACAACAACAACAACAACAACAACAACAACAACAACAACAACAATTTCATCAACCTCAACCTCATCAACCTCATCTGCAACAACAACAATTTCACAGAAAATCGATTGGTGACTGGGACTTTATCAAAACTATTGGTGCTGGTTCTATGGGTAAAGTTAAATTAGCTAAACATAACACTACAAAGGAAACTTGTGCGGTGAAAATCGTTCCAAGAGCTGCCAAACTATACCAGAGAGCTCATGCTGACGACCCTCCTCCATCTACACCACAAGAAGCCTCTCAAAGACACAAGGAATTCGAAAAAGAACTCGCCAGAGATAAACGTACTATCCGTGAAGGTGCTTTGGGAAGATTGCTTTTCCATCCTTACATCTGTAGACTATATGAAATGGTTCCCATGACGAACCATTACTACATGTTATTTGAACATGTCCAAGGTGGTCAAATGCTAGACTACATTGTTGCGCACGGATCTTTGAAGGAAAAGAATGCCCGCAAATTTGCTAGAGGCATTGCTTCTGCGTTGGACTATTGTCACAGGAACAACGTTGTGCATCGTGATTTGAAGATTGAAAACATTATGATTAACGAGAAGGGAGAAATTAAGATTATTGACTTTGGGTTATCAAACTTGTACTCACCTAAAACACTACTCAAAACGTACTGTGGTTCTTTGTATTTTGCAGCNCCAGAATTGCTTTGTGCGAAACCNTATGTTGGTCCAGAAGTTGATGTGTGGTCNTTTGGTGTGGTGTTGTACGTGTTAGTTTGTGGGAAAGTTCCATTTGANGACTCGTCGGTTTCTGTATTGCATGAAAAAATCAAGAGAGGNGCTGTTGAATATCCAAGCTTTCTCTCCAAGGAATGTGTTTCCTTACTCTCTAGAATGTTGGTTGTTGATCCTACAAAGAGAGCTACTTTGTATGAAGTCAACCAACATCCATGGATGAACAAGGGCTACGAGTATAGAGTTTCAAGTTATATTCCCAAAAGATTCCCGTTGTCATTACCATTGGATCCTGAAATTGTCAAGACCATTTCAACTTTTGACTTAGGTACCATTGAGCATATCACTGAGGAATTGACCAACGTTTTAACTAGTGTGGAGTACCAAATGAGTTGTGAAAATTGGTATAAGGTTCATGAGCAAGGTAGAGAATACGCATCTGTATCGAATGCTCACATTTTGCCAGACCCAACCGGAGGTTTCCATCCGTTGATTTCAATTTACCACTTGGTTGATGAGACCAAGAAACGTAAGAGGGCCAAGGAGGAAGCTGCCAGAGCACAATACCAATTGGCACAACAGCAGGCACAAGAAAAACAAAGGTTGGAACTTGTGGCACAAGAACAAGCAAAGGAACGTGCTGCTCAAGAAGCAGCACATGCAAGGAGGGCATCTCAACAGCTTCCTCAAATGCCACCTCAAAGCTATCAAACTCCACCAATGCAACAGCAAGAATTACCTGGGATTTCTGTTCCAGAGCAGGCCCATACGTCATCTATTCCAACGTCATTTGATAGAATCACAAACTCAACGACTGCTGAGAACAGTAAATTGGATTCAAGCATGATCCCTGCACAACAGCCACATAGTCCAAGAGAAACATCTCCTAGTGGTGATACTTTGGATCCGTATGCCGGGAAGGGTACAGGTATCAACTCGTTGTTGAGAAAGTTATCTTCAAAGAAGAAAACTGGACAGTCTATGTCACCTAATAGAGTCAACTCTGATAGCCCTGCTTCTAATGAAGTCCCACAAATAAGTTTTGCGAATGCTCCTCCGTTGCCTTCAGTTTCACTTGCACAAGCTTCTCCGAGCAAATTATCGCCGCAATCGTCATATTCGTCCAAGAAAGATCCAATGGTTCGTCGTGGTGTCAGTATGAAAGTCACTGCCAAAGAAAAATCATCAGATTCAAGAGTCACCTTACATGCGTCTGCCAATTCATCCAACTCGCATCAAGCAGTTGAATCGCAAAAACCTTCTACCAGACCAGTTGAACCAAAGAAAACAACGCATGGACGTACTTCATCCATTACCAACCCTAATAAATTCAACGGTTTCATTCCGGTTGAGTACTTACCACCTTTGCCAAACTTGAATTCAAAGAAATCCTTGGGAACATCAGGATCAAATGACAGTAACAATTTGAAACTACCAGGACCTAAAAAGATGCATCCGACAGCAAGAGCAAAGTCGGTTGGTGGAAACGTGAGAAAAGAAGCTTACGAATACGGCCACCGCGCTAATGCAAACAGTCAACACCATCCTCCATTGCCAAATTCATTGGCAGCACAGAATAGTGATGAGGTTGTGGGAGATACAAGTAATAATAACGACGGTTTCTTTGATGACATTACTTTGGATGATGTAGAGTTCCAGGAAATCCCCCAATTGACAGAGGAACAAATCATCGAACAGTTCAACGAAGCAAAGCCTAATAGTATGCCATCCATTGAACACTGCAAGACATTATTCTTGAAGGGATTTTTCAGTGTACAAACAACATCAACAAAACCTCTTCCAGTTATCAGATACAACATCATCAACGTCTTGAGTAAGTTGGGTGTGAAGTTCCAGGAAGTCAAGGGTGGTTTTGTATGTGCTTACACTCCCTCGTCACAACAACCCATTTCGCGTAGTTTTGAAGAGTATTCAAACGATACTAATACAAACACAGAAGAAGATAAGGTGGAAGTCACAAGCGAGGAAAAGAAACTCTATGGAGATGCATTCAAGTCTACTTCGTCGTCTATAGAACAAGATCATCCACCCAGAGTCAGAACACCCGAAACTTCCACCAGCAACCATTTGAAAACTCCAAGCAGACAACCTTCGCTCCATCTAATTACCGGGCCGTCACCATCGACAAGCCACAAATCTCACAGATCATCGAATTCCATTGGAGGTGGCCACAGACGGAAGTTTTCCATTGGAAACTCGATTCTCGGCTCATACCGCAAGAAAGATGGCTCTCAAACCCTCATGCCGCCAAACACACCATCCGCTGCCAAAGTCAAATCGTTGGACTACGACGAATATGATTCGAATGAAAATTTGAGACAATATGCTGACGACGACTCAGTAGATTCCTTGAACAACATGGCTGGTGGATACGGTAGCGATATGCTAGTCTCGTCGAGATTAGAACATAAAGCAAAACACCAACATGGGTCCAGTATTTCTAGCCAGGCACCAAAGAAATCTCCACTGAAATTTGAAATCCATATTGTCAAAGTACCTTTGGTGGGATTGTATGGGGTCCAATTCAAGAAATTATTGGGTAACACATGGAATTATAAAACGTTGGCCAGTCAAGTATTGAATGAATTGAACTTGTAGGAATGGGGATATATCATGGATATATCGACTCGTGAGTACAATTTGTACAAGACCAATATTCTACTAAAGACCAGTCTAATAAAACCAGTCTAATAAAACCAGTCTAATCAAGGCCAAAATTCTAATAAAGACCAGTCTAATAAAACCAGTCTAATAGAACCAGTTTTTCTTCTCTCCAGAGCCTCGTCGTGAGCTTAAGCCAGGTGCTGTAATCTCTCCAGATAACCGTGTTTACGGTATCGTCATTATTTTTATTATTTTATCTATCTAACTTTATCTAGTTACGATTTCAAATCGATTTTGGGAATTCCCATTATAATACATCGCTAGGAACGAAAGGATTAACAAAGTAGTGAGTAGTATTCACATTTAGAGTGGTGGTACAAAGATCTGATATTTAGATAGGAGTCTTGATTAGTGAATTGTGAATTGTAAGACTTTTAAGAGTGATCGTGAGTTATAAATACCGAAGCGATTAAATATCGTTAAAATTAGACTTATTCATCATATTATGGATGATATTGTGGAAAATACTGTGTTTGACAAGTGGATTATAACTACAGCCTTATATGTCAGTAGGAGGCTGAAGCGTTATTGGTTCAGCCACCACTTCGATATCTGATTTCAGAGTCTCTGGCTCGTTTGAAGGAGAATTTTCGATAGTAGAGTCCCCAATGGAAATGGTTAAATTCTGTGGAGGAACTGGGACCGTTTCTTGTTCTCCGATGGAAATTCCGTGGTCCATTGAGGGATTCGAATATTCTGGGATTGGCTCCAGTTCTCCATAAGAATGTCCATTATGAGACTCTTGAGCTGGTGGTGGTAAATTTTCATGTTCACTTTTAGACTCTTCAACTGGCGGAAAATTACCTGATCCATTATGAGACTCTTCGTCAATAGACTCTTCTACTGGTTGCGGCACTACATCACTCCCATTTAATCCCAACTTTCTCATTTTCAACCTATCATCTCTCGACATTCCATGGCCATAATCCATAATACCCATTTGTTCTTTAACCTTTCTTCTTCTTTCCATTCTTTTTTCAGAAGCCAACTTGAATTCAAACTCCTCCTGTTCTTGTTGTTCTCGTAATTCATCCTGTCTTTGTTTTTCCTTAGCTTCTAAACGAGACGATCTTTTTCTAGTGGCCAATAACGATACCAATTGTTGCTCCTTGCGCTTATTGACGATAAATTTTCTCTTTTTAAGCTCGTTCGAAAAGATGGAATCGATCAAACTAGCTTTGGAAAGCTTCGTATACAACGTCTTAGCCGATTTCTTAGTAGAAATTTCCTTCAAATACTCGTCGAACTCATATACGTTTTTGAAGATCAATTCAAACTTGATTTCGGGGTCGATGTCAAATTGTTCAGGTGCAAAGAATTCTTCGGGGTATTCCGGGGCTAACTTCCGTTTCTTAGGAATCGCCAATGAAGGAAAAAGCACAGTACGTTTATATAAACGATTATTCTCAAATAAAAGAAAGTAATCCACTTGACTCTGCGTCTGTGAATTGGGACTCTTCAACGTTACCAGGGAAGTCAGGGTCTTCAAAGTGATCAGAGAAGGTCCAGATTTGGCCCTCTCTGTGAAAATAGGATTCATCCTCAAACTTTCAAGTGATAAGTTATTTCTATCTATCCAGTTTCGGAAGTTTTGATAGTTTGTGATATGGGAAATTAGTATGTAGAAGATTTCGAACTTGGCCGTGATTGAGAGCTGGTCGAATGTGATATTTGGATCAATGAGCTGACGAGAATTCACCACTACTTCTTCCTCTTCTTCCTCGTCTTCTCCGCCTAAAGGTGTATCAATACCGAACCAAAGACGGAAAATCTTTTCAAAGTTATTAATAGAAGATAATTTTGATCCTTGAACGATGGATATCAACGCCAACTTCAACTTGTTGACCAAAGACTCACTTCGCTGTGTAGTTTCATCTGAGTTTAAAAGGTGATTGGATGGAGGGAAGAATTGCATAAGCTCTAATTCAAACAAGTCCACGTCAAAGTAGTCTGATTGTAGCTTCAAGTATCCTCGGTAGTTATAGAGCCAGTTCATCACGTACAAGTATTTGAAGCTCGTCCGGAGTTTCTGTAAGTCTGGAGTTTCATACGCGGTCTGGTTGGCCAAAAGTGTTGGCTGTAATTTCTGTAAGTTACTGATTTGTTCTTCGTCTCCGATGGAAAGGTTGTGGGTCGGGTGCACAACTTCTGTAGCGGCGATCCCTGACTTTACAGGCATAGGTCTTCCTTTCTTAGAACTGACCATAGTAATATAGAACTAGTGGAGTTGGCAAGTTGATTTGTTTGGTGAATTTTTCATTGCTGGAGCGCGTTGTTGCGGCTAGGATGTTTTGGAGAATAGAGAGATTAAAGTGGTGAGAGGAACTAGTGGGAGAGAAAAGTAGGGGAGTGATTGGTGGAGAAAACTGATGAGAAAACTGATGAGTAAAGTGATGAGTAAACTGGTGAGTAAACCAACGGAGTAGCGCAAATGTGTAGAATGTAAGGGATTATTTGCAACTATTAGCTACCGAAAATTTAATGATGATTCTAATGATTTTGGTGATTCTGATGATTTTGATCGTCGCTGATCTTTTGACTGGCACATTATCCATTTAAATATCCAGCGGATGGATGCTCTGGTATTATTATCGCTTTTTCGCTTTTTCGCTTTATTAAAGCCATACTAAATGAGTCCGACTGATGTAAATGTCTATTCTTAGGGAATATATGGTAGATTACAGTGGTCTACGTAGATAATCAGCACCAAATTGATCTTCATAGCCATTGAATATTAATTATTAGACTGTGGATACCTCAAATTCAGGTCTGACTCAAACATTCTGGTCAAGACATTGACTATTATTGACTATTATTTACTACTTGAACAACTTAACATGGCTGCAATTTCTTGCTGACGAGAAGAACCTAAAGGCACCAACTTCAACAACTTCCGATAACCAAAATATTAACTACAATAACATCAAGCTTATCATTGTCTAGTTGTTGACACGATGGAGCGACCGAATTTCCATACATTTTCAGTGGTTGGCCAAATTTCAAGAAGATATGAAAGAGCTTCTCTCGGTGCTGGACTGAATTTATGAATTAATGAATTTATGAACTTATGGATTTATGAAGTCAACTTCTAGCTATAATTCTCCAAAATCACCTTGTCTAAACAGGTATGGACCATTCAGAGCCAAAATAAGGTATATATGATGCCCATGAATATGAATCCAAGAGATCTATAAGTTGCTTTCTTCATGGATCTTGCCTCAAATCCTCGGTAGTTTCAAGAAGTTGTGTCCTAAACTGTCAACGTAGGGGAGAGCGGAAGAGATGGGAGGGTGTCGGAGACAAGGGGAGTAGTTTAGTTTACTAAGAACCACTATAGTTTACTTAAGTAGTAGAATTTGCTTGAGAAGTGGAGTTTACTGGAGGAATACTTCCAAGTAGTTAGAGAATCTAATTTACTAGAGGACCACTATAATTACTCGAGAAGTCTTTCTATACTAGCACACTATTCGCTATTCTTCTTTCGAAGCCCAATTGGTGTTTTCCACCTTTCGCAGCCATTTCAATGAAACTATACCAAACGAATGGTATGGCTTGTAACGAATATACACTGAACTAATTCAGTTGGGATTTTGAGCAGTTTTCATCTATCTCTTCTCCGTCAGCTGGTCGAACCCATGGTGATTATTGACCCCTGGTTATTGATCCTTGCCTATTGATATTAACCACCTACATCCCGTTTCCAATCAAGAATGATATTCTCTAAACCACTATACATA
>Ga0065707_10081985_pt1 | contig 26120 bp, 21 predicted proteins | sample SwiRhicommuniRL3_FD_59094 | JGI IMG/M metagenome (GOLD analysis project Ga0065707, IMG submission 59094) | Switchgrass rhizosphere bacterial communities from Rose Lake, Michigan, USA - RL3 v2 (version 2) | ecosystem: Host-associated > Plants > Roots > Rhizosphere > Soil | place: East Lansing...
ACCGCGGCGGAATCCGCGCTGGCCAGCGGCCGCATCTATCTGACACGATCCGCTCATGCGCATCGCTGTCGGTGGATTCCAGCACGAGACCAACACGTTCGCCCCCGCCAAGGCGACGCTCCAGGATTTCCTGACACCCGACGCCTGGCCAGGACTGGTGCGCGGACCGGAACTGTTCGACGCCGTTCGTGGCATCAACCTGCCCGCGGCAGGCTTCATCGACGAAGCTCGCAGCACCGGGCATTCCCTCGTACCGCTGACCTGGTGCTCGGCTACCCCTTCCGCTCACGTAACTCGCGACGCGTTCGAGCACATCAGCGCACTCCTGCTCGATGACCTCCGCAACGCCGGTCCCGTCGACGCCGTATATCTCGATCTCCACGGCGCCATGGTGGCCGAGCACGTCGACGATGCGGATGGGGAACTGTTGCGGCGGGTCCGGGCCGTGACGGGAACGGGGACACCCATCGTCTGCAGTCTCGATTATCACGCCAACGTCTCACCACTTATGGTCGCGCAAGCAAGCGCGCTGGTCGCGTATCGCACCTATCCGCACATCGACATGGCCGAAACCGGCGCGCGAACGCTGCGGTGCCTGCACGACATGCAGAGACGCGCGCTGACGGCGGACCTATGCCAATTGCCGTTCCTGATCCCGCTAACCTCGCAATGCACTCTCATCGAACCGCTCGATTCGCTGATGCGCGAGATCGCTGCTCTCCGTCCGTCGGCCCTCCTTCCATCGGTGGGTGTCCTCAATTTCACCCCGGGCTTCCCCGCCGCCGACGTCGCCAAATGCGGCCCGGCGATCTTCGGATACGGGACATCCACCGACTCGTTGCGCCAGTCGGTCGCCCGCGCTGCAGAACGGGTCCGGGCACGCGAACCGGAATTCTTTTTGGACATCCACTCGATCGAGAGCGCGCTGCACGAGGTCGATCGCGGCCCACATAAAGATGGGTGTCCCATGATTCTGGCGGACACGCAGGACAACCCCGGCGGGGGCGGCACTTCCGACACGACGACGCTACTGAAAACGCTGATCGCGCGACGCACGCCGCGCGTGCTGGCGGGAATCGTTTGCGATCCAGCTGCTGCGGCACACGCGCATGCCGTTGGCGTTGGGCGTAGTGTTGATCTGTCACTAGGCGCGCGATTCAGCGCGGCGTACGAGACTCCGATCCAGGCGCGCTTTGAGGTTGTCGCGCTGGGGGATGGCAAGTTCACAGCGACCGGTCCTTTCTATCTGGGCGCACGCATGGAGTTGGGTCCGATGGCGTTGTTGCGGACAGGGGATGTCCACATCGCCGTATCGAGCCGCAAGCAGCAGGCGGCCGACCGGGAGATGTTTCAGCACCTGGGCGTGGATCCCGCGCAGTTCGCCGTACTGGTGCTGAAGAGCTCAGTCCACTTCCGTGCCGATTTTGGCTCCCTGGCGAGCCGGATCCTGGTGGTCGATGCGCCAGGAGCGAACATCGCGGACCCGGCGCAACTGCCATTTCGCAACTTGCGGCAGGGAATGCGCGTCGCCGGGCAACCTTCCGGCAAACCTGGCAATTGGTCGGCCCGGAAGGATCCAAGATAGATCGCCGTCCCTGCTATCCAAGCGGCTCGCGCCGCGGCTGGCACTGCTCTTGCCTCATCGAGATGCCACCTTCCGGGCGTATAGTGCGGCTCTCTCACAAACGCCACGGATTCGAGGCGGAACAACAACGAACCTTGATAAGGAGACGGACATGGCTGAGAAGCAGGTCGTCGGCAGCGTCACGTACCAGAATGCCGAGCAGGGATACTTCGAGAAGCGTGGCCTCAAACGTCACGCGCGAGTCTGGTCGCTGTGGGCTCTCGGAGTAGGCGCCGTCATTTCGGGGCATTTTTCGGGCTGGAACTTCGGCATCGCCGTAGGCGGCTGGGGCGGGCTGTTCATCGCCGCCATCATCATCGCCGTCATGTATCTCGGCCTGATTTTCAGTCTCGCCGAAATGTCGCCGGCCCTGCCGCACACCGGCGGCGCTTATTCGTTCGCACGCAGCGCGATGGGACCGTGGGGAGGTTTCATCACCGGGCTCGCCGAAAGCATCGAATACATCATGACGCCGGCGGTGATCGTGTTCTTCATCGGCTCGTATCTCACCAACATCTTCGACACGCCGAAGGAATTCCAGCCGCTGTGGTGGATCGGCTGCTACATCGTCTTCGTTGCGCTCAACTGGTGGGGCGTATCGCTCTCGTTCAAGATCTCGGTGATCGTCACCGTCATGGCTCTCGCCGTACTCGCTGTTTTCTGGATCAGCGCCATTCCCTTCGCGGACTTCAATCGCTGGGCGCTCAACATCGGCGTCGATTCTGCCGGCAAGCTGGTCGAACTGCCCAATGGCGGCGGCGCATTCCTGCCCATGGGCTGGGGTGGCGTGCTCGCCTCGCTGCCGTTCGCGGTCTGGCTGTTCCTCGCCATCGAAGAGTTGCCGCTCGCAGCGGAAGAATCGGTGGACCCCAAGGTCGACATGCCGAAAGGACTGATCTTCGGCATGTTCACGCTGATGTTCTCGGCGTTGATGATCATGCTGCTGAATGCCTCGATCGGCTCGGCCGAGGAAGGCAAGCTGCACGGTTCGTTCTCGCTGGGAACCTCGGCGGAACCGCTGCTCGATGGGTTTCGCGTGGTCTACGATGCCGACCTGGCCAAGCTGCTGGCGCTGTTCGCCGTGATCGGCCTCATCGCTAGTTTCCACACCATCATTTTCGCGTTCGGCCGCCAGATCTATTCGCTGTCCCGCGCCGGCTACTATCCAGCTGTGTTGTCCGTCACGCACGGCTCACGCAAGACTCCGCATCTCGCGTTGTTCACAGGCGCCACACTCGGTCTCCTCGTCATCATGGCAGTGTGGTTCTCGCTCGGCTCGGAGAAAGGCGGCGCCGTGATCGGAGCGACGCTGCTGAACATGGCAGTGTTCGGTGCGATGATTTCCTATGCCTTCCAGGGCCTCTCGTTCATTCTCCTGCGCAAGAACATGCCGCATATCGAACGCCCGTACCGCAGTCCGCTGGGAGTGCCGGGAGCGGCGCTCACCGTGCTGATCGCCCTGGTGACGCTCTATTATCAATTGCAGGACCAGGTCTACCGTGACGGTGTGTATGCAGCGGTCGCCTGGTACATCGCAGGCATCGTCTATTTCGCGGTGATCGGCCGCCATCGACTGGTGCTGTCACCCGAAGAAGCCTTCGCCCTGAGCGGCGGCAAGCACGAGCCCGCTCCATGAATCCCAGGCAAGTCAAAAGCGTCGCCGACGCGAGGGCCATCGTCGATGAGCGCAAGCTCAGCCACGTCAAAGTCGGCGTGTTCGATATCGACGGCATCCTGCGCGGCAAGTACATGTCGCGTGCGAAATTCATCTCCGCGCTGGAGAGCGGATTCGGCTTCTGCGACGTGGTGCTCGGCTGGGATTGCCAGGATCAGCTGTACGACAACGTGACCTTCACCGGCTGGCACACGGGCTATCCCGATGCGCCGGTGAAGATCCTCCCCGACTCGTGCCGCCGCTTGCCGTTCGAGGATCCGGGCCTGTTTTTCCTGAGTGAATTCACCGGCGCCGCGGAAGCAGTGTGTCCGCGCGGGTTGCTTCGTCGCGTTCTCGATCGTGCGCGGAAGATGGGATTCGAGGCCTACGCCGGGCTCGAGTACGAAGTGTTCTTTTTCAACGAAACGCCCGAGAGCATCCGCGCCAAGCACTATCGCGACCTGAAACCGATGGCGCCGGGTTGGTTCGGCTACTCGGTGATCCGTAACAGCACCGCGGCGGATTTCTATCGACAGATGCTGGATATGTGCGAGCAGATGGATTTCGGCATCGAGGGCCTGCACGAGGAAACCGGTCCCGGCGTCATCGAAGCGGCGCTGACATTCGATCAGGCGCTCGCCTCCGCCGACAAGGCAGCGATGTTCAAGACCTTCACCAAGATCCTCGCGCAACGCAATCAGATGATGGCGACCTTCATGGCGAAATGGTCGCGCGACTGGCCGGGACAGAGCGGCCACATCCATGTGTCGCTGAAGGACAGCAACGGCGGCCCGGTGTTCTACGACGAGGCGCAGCCGCACACCATGAGCGAGCGCATGCGGCACTTCGTCGGCGGACAGCAGAAGCTGATGCCCGAGCTGCTGGCCATGGTCTCGCCCACCGTCAATTCCTATACACGGCTGATTCCCGGATTCTGGGCGCCTACGGAATCGACTTGCGGAGTGGAGAACCGTACTTGTGCCCTGCGCATCATTCCGGGCAGCGCGAAATCGCAACGAGTCGAATATCGCGTCGCTGCGGCGGACGCCAATCCTTATCTCGCGCTGTCGGCAGCCATCGCTTCGGGTCTGTGGGGAATCGCCAACCGCATCGAACCGGAGCCGCTCGTGGCAGGCAATGCCTACGAACACAAGTTTCCCGAGCGTCTCGCCCTGCCCCGCACCTTGTGGGAAGCCGCCCAGCGGCTCAAGCAATCCACCATGGCGCGCGATTGGTTCGGCGACGCTTTCGTCGATCATTTCGCCGCGACGCGCGAATGGGAAGAACGCGAATTCCGCAAGCACGTGAGCGATTGGGAACTGTCACGCTATTTTGAGATCATCTGACTCTCCTCTCGTCCTCTTTCCCGGCATCGCTTCCTGCCCCCATGCTCCAACAGACTTTCTCTCCTATCGACAACAGCCTGTACATCGAACGCCGCTGCGCCACGCCCGGCGATATCGACGAAGTGCTGACGCGGGCGGTCACGGCACAACAGGACTGGAAACAATTCTCTGTCGCCGAACGAGCCGAGACTTTGCGCCGGTTCTGCGATATTTTCGAATCCAGGCAGGAGGAGATCGCACTCGAACTGTGCTGGCAGATGGGCCGACCCCTTCGCTATGCGCCGAGCGAGGTTCGCGGCACGCTGGAACGTGCCAGGCACATGATCGATATCGCACCGGCTGCGTTGGCGGATATCGACGCTGGTCCGCGTGAAAATTTCACTCGTTTCATTCGTCGCGAGCCGCTGGGTGTGGTGCTCACCATCGCTGCCTGGAATTATCCTTATCTGATCGCAGTGAACAGCGTCATTCCGGCGTTGATGGCCGGCAATGCCGTGGTGCTCAAGCATTCGGCGCAGACACCGTTGTGTGCCGAGCGCTTCGAAGGATGCCTGCGTGCCGCCGGGCTACCGCACGGCGTATTCCAGACGTTGCACATGCGTCACGAGGAGACGGAGAAAACGATTCAGGATCCGCGCGTCGACTACGTCGCATTCACCGGCTCAGTCGCCGGTGGACGGGCAGTTCAACAGGCGGCGGCGCAAAGATTCATCGGCATCGGATTGGAGCTGGGTGGCTGCGACCCGGCGTACGTGCGGCATGACGCCAATCTCGCGCACGCGATCGAGAACATCGTCGACGGCGCTTATTTCAACAGCGGGCAATCGTGTTGCGGCTTGCAGCGCATCTACGTTCACGAACGGCTCTACCACGCTTTCGTCGAAGGCTTCGTCGATCTCACGCGCCAGTATCATCTCGGCAATCCTCTCGATCCAGCGACGACGCTCGGGCCGGTAGTGCGCCCGGCCGCTGCCGACACGATCCGTGGCCAGGTCAAGGCGTCGGTCAACGCCGGAGCTACGCCCATTCTCGAAGAGTCGGAATTTCCCGCCAGTCGCGCCGGCACTGCCTATCTGGCGCCACAGGTACTGCTCGACGTCGACCATTCCATGCCGGTGATGACCCAGGAGATCTTCGGGCCGGTCGCGGGCATCATGCGAGTGCGATCCGACGACGAGGCCGTGGCGCTGATGAACGACACTCCCTTCGGACTCACCGCCGCTATCTGGACCGCCGATGAATCCGCTGCGCTGGCGATCGGGAATCGCATCGACACCGGCACCTGGTTCATGAACCGTTGCGACTATCTCGATCCGGCGCTCGCCTGGGTGGGCGTGAAGGATTCCGGCCGCGGCGCTACGCTATCGGTGGTGGGGTATGAACATCTCACCCGGCCAAAATCGTTTCACCTGCGCACGCGCACCTGACCGGGATGAGAACGGAGACAGCCATGACAACTCTGGCTATGACGGATGCGGCCACCGACTTGCGCGGTAACTGGAACTATCCCACGGCGATCCGTTTCGGCGCGGGCCGCATTTCCGAGCTGCCGGATGCCTGCAAGACGCTTGGGCTCAAGGCGCCGCTGCTCGTCACCGATCCTGGACTGGCCGGCTTGCCCATGGTCGCGGAAGCGGCCGCCGCCTGCATTGCCGCTGGATTGCGTTGCGGCGTGTTCTCAGAGGTGCAGGCGAATCCCGTGGAAGCGAACGTCACCGCGGGTGTCGCTGCTTACAAGGCCGGTTCGCACGACGGAGTCATCGCTTTCGGCGGCGGCAGCGCACTCGATACCGGCAAGGCAGTGGCGCTGATGGTCGGTCAATCGCGCCCCATCTGGGATTTCGAGGATCGCGAAGACTGGTTCAGCCGCGTCAATGTCGCCGGCATGGCGCCGACAGTCGCAGTGCCGACGACATCCGGCACCGGCTCGGAAGTGGGCCGCGCAGCGGTGATCACGGACATTCGCGACCACACCAAGAAAATCATTTTCCATCCGAAAATGCAGCCCGCACTGGTGATCGCGGATCCGGCGCTGACGCTCGGTTTGCCGCCGCACGTGACCGCTGCCGTGGGCATGGATGCGCTGTCGCACAATCTCGAAGCCTACTGTTCGCCGTTCTATCATCCGCTGGCGGAAGGCATCGCGGTGGAAGGCATGCGGCTCATCAAGGAATGGCTGCCGGTTGCGGTGAAGGATGGTGCGAATCTCGAGGCGCGTTCGCACATGATGATCGCATCGTCGATGGGAGCTACCGCTTTCCAGAAAGGGCTGGGAGCGATGCACAGCCTGAGTCATCCCTGTTCCGCACATTTCAACACGCATCATGGATTGACCAACGCTGTCGTGATGCCCTATGTGCTCGCATGGAATCGCACGGCAATCGCCGACAAGCTGGCGCGGCTGGCTGCCTATCTTGGCCTGCCCCAGCACTCTTTCGACGGCGTAATGCGCTGGATCATGGACCTGCGCCGCGAGATCGGCATTCCCGGCACGCTTGCCGATCTGAAAGTGAAGGCCGACCGGATCGATAGTCTCGCTCAGCAGGCGTTCGACGATCCGTCGACGGGCGGCAATCCGCTGCCGATGACTCCGGCGGGCTTTGCCCAGCTGTATAGGAACTGTATCGAGGGACGACTGGGGGCGGCATGAGCACTTCATTCATGGGCAATTCAGCGGAACTGCGGCAGGCTGCTGCCATGCGCCGTTGCTGCACCATCGTCGGTTTCGCCTTGAGCGTCCTGCTGGCGCCGCTGGCGCAAGCCGATGCCATGCGTTGCGGCAGCAAGCTGGTCCGCGAAGGCGACCCGGTATCGCAGGTACGTGAATTCTGCGGCGAACCCACTGACATCCAGACCAAGACCATCCTGCGGCGACCCTACTTCGATCGTCTCGGCCGGCGCATCTACCTGGGCGATACGCTGGAAGAGGTGCCGGTCGAGATCTGGACCTACAATCTCGGTCCCTACAAACTGCAGCGGCGCGTGCGCTTCATCGATGGCCTGGTGGATGATATCGATACGCTTGGATACGGCTATCGCGAGAAAGGCGAGTAAGCCACGCGACTCGGCGACGCTGCTCAGCGCCGCGACACTGATCGAAAGCGAATCAACAGCAGTACCGCAGCTACACTCAATCCTGCGATCAGCCCGCCCCATACATAGCTCGGTCCCAGCCCTTGCCGCACGCCGAACACGTAAGCCATCGGGAATCCCACGACCCAATACGAGACCACGCATAGGGCCATGGGCACTGCCGTGTCCTTGAAGCCTCGCAGCGCGCCGGCCAGGCCAACCTGCAATCCATCCGAGACCTGGAAGATCGCGGCGAACAGCAACAACGTCGCTGCCAGCTTGCGAACCTCGAGATCGTGCGTATAGAGCGTCGCGATCCGGTCGTTCAACGCAACGATCGCCAGCGCCGACACCATCATCACGACGACGCATATTCCGATACCGGTTACAGCGGCTTGCCTTGCCTGGAGAGAACCTGCGCCCCGCAGATGACCGACGTGAATAGTCGTCGCCGAACTGACTGCGAGCGGCACCATGAACATGAATGCTGCGTAGTTCAACGCAATCTGGTGAGCGCTCGTAGTCACGGCGCCCATGACACCCATCAGCAACGCGGCAGCAGCGAACAATCCGCCTTCGGCAAGTACGCTGCCTGCAACCGGAACTCCGAGCCGCAACAGCTCGGCGATCACACGCACGTCGGGCTTCTCCAGGTTGTGAAAGAATTCGAAGCCTCGATACTGCCGATGCCGGCTTACGTAGACGAGCATGGACACGCACATGGCCCAGTAGCCAATGGCCGTCGCCACACCGCAGCCGACCGCACGCAGTTCCGGCATGCCGAACTTGCCGTACATGAAAACCCAGTTGCCGAAAATATTCAGCAGCAGGGAGCCGAATGCGATGTACATGATGGGCCTGGTGTGGCCGAGCCCTTCGCTCGCGAAGCGCAACGCGAAGAATCCCAGCAATCCGGGCAATCCCCAGCTCATCGCGTTCACGTAGTCGATGGCGATGGGAAGAATGTCCGCAGATATGCCTATCATCGGCAGGATCCAATGTGCCTGCCTCGCGCCTGCGAACAACAGCAGTGCCAGGACCAGGCACAGCCACCATGACTGCTGCACATAGCGAGTGACGGCACGCACATCGTTGGCGCCGAAGGCGTGAGCAACTGCCGGCGACAACGACATGAACACGCCGAGACCGACGAACAGGAACAGGTTGAAGTAGCCAACGCCGACCGCAAGGCCCGCAAGATCCGTTGCGCCAAGTTGTCCGGCCATGACCGTGTCTGCGAACGCCATGCCCGCGACCGACAGATTGTTGACGAGAATCGGACCGCCCAGACGTACGATCGCACGCGCGTGTCCAGCGATGTGGGCGCGGTCGAATTTGCCTGCGGTGACGACGGTGGTATTCATTGCTGTCGCAGCCTCTTTTGACCGCGCTACGAAAGGGCTGGCATGCTTGTTCGTCGGCCGGTCAGTATCTCACAGCGGCAGCGCCAGCGGAGTGTCAGCATGCTCGTCGGAACCTCGGTTCGTCGCGTCGCCATCGTCGGCGGCATTCGTATTCCCTTCGCCCGGTCCATGGGCGCCTACGCGGAAGCGAGCAATCAACAGATGCTCACTGCGACACTCAAGGCGCTGGTGGATCGCTATCAACTGAAAGGCGAAGTACTAGGCGATGTGGGAGCAGGCGCTGTGCTCAAGCATTCCCGCGATATCAGCCTGACGCGCGAATGCGTTCTCGACAGCGGTTTGGCTGCGGAAACACCGGCGTTCGATCTGCAGCGTGCGTGCGGCACCAGTCTCGATACGGCCATCCTGATCGGCTTGAAGATTGCGGTCGGCCAGATCGATTCGGGTATCGCTGCCGGTGTCGACACCGCGAGCGACGTGCCGATCGTCTATCCAGATGCGTATCGAAAACTCATTCTGCGCAGTGCGCGCGGGCGATCGCTGGGTAAGCGGATCAAGCCTTGGGCCAGTTGGCGACCGCGGTTCCTGAAGCCTTCGTTGCCGGACATCGTGGAGGCTCGCACCGGACTGTCGATGGGCGAAGGCTGCGAACTCATGGCGAAGACCTGGCAGATCAGCCGCCAGGATCAGGACCAGATGGCCTACGACAGCCATCGCAAGGCGGCGGCGGCTTACGACGAAGGCTTCTTCAGGGACCTGGTAGTGTCGTTCAACGGACTCGAAAGCGACAACAATATCCGTCGCGATACCACGATGGAAAAACTCGCGAAACTCAAACCTGCATTCGATCGCAGCAGCGGCAAGGGCACCCTGACTGCGGGCAACTCGACGCCGATGACCGATGGCGCCGCGTCGGTGCTTCTGTGCAGTGAGCAATGGGCGAAGACGCGCGGACTGCCGGTGCTTGCGTATCTGACGTATGGGAAATATGCCGCCGTAGATTTTTTGATAAAGAATGGGGTGGCGAAGGAAGGATTGCTGATGGCGCCGGCGTATGCGGTTCCGCGCATGCTGAAAGACGCGGGCGGACTGCGGCTGCAGGATTTCGATTTCTACGAGATCCACGAAGCGTTCGAAGCGCAGGTGCTGTGCACGCTCAGAGCGTGGGAGTCGCCGGAGTTCTGCCGCGATCGCCTGGGGTTGAGCGCGCCGCTGGGGTCCATCGACCGCAGCAAGTTGAACATCAAGGGCAGCAGCGTCGCGGTCGGCCATCCGTTCGCGGCTACCGGTGCACGCATCGTCGCGACGTTGGCGAAGTTGCTGGCACAACGCGGCTCAGGGCGGGGCCTGATCTCGATCTGCACGGCAGCAGGCATGGGAGTGACCGCCATTCTGGAGCGCTAGGCGGCCGAGTGGGAAACACTTATCGGCGGTGGGCCGAGAGAAGAGCCTATGGACCATGCCTACCGATCGGAGCCGCGATCCCGGGGAGGGGCAGGAGCGGATCGCCAGCTCCGATCAGTTGGCACGAAAAGAAATCCGTTTCGATACCTTGCGCCATCGAAAAAGGGGCATCCGTGCCCTCTCGCATACGTCGGCATCCTTACCGATCCATGTGAACAGTCCGTGTTCACCGTATGCGGGATCCCTGTAATACAGAGCGACAAAACCACGGGGTTTCCCTCATGGAGATTTCGGTTTTCGTGCCACTGAACTTTGACGCAGCGCACATTTCGCGGACTGGCGCGTCCCTTGGAGACAGGGTGGTGCGAGGGTGCAAAGCACATACATTCCATGACTTGGCCTGCAGCTTGGCCCACACTAACGCCCCCCTTTGCATACCAACGTCGTTGCATGCCCCGATACCTCGGCCCTCCCGACTACGCTCACGGCAGCACTTCGCGATGCGGTGTGTTGCTGGTCAATCTCGGTACGCCCGACAATCCCAACCCCGGCGCAGTCCGCAAATTTCTCGCCGAGTTCCTGTGGGATCCCCGGGTCATCGAAACGCCCCGCTGGCTCTGGTGGCCCATTCTTCACGGCGTGATCCTGCGCATCCGCCCCTCGCGCAGCTCACACGCGTACAAGCAAATATGGACCCCGGCAGGCTCGCCTCTGATGCGGCATAGCCGCGAGCTCGCGCATCGATTGCAGGCCGCGTTGAACTTCTCTTTCGAGGACACCCAACGAATCACTCGGGAGGCGTTGGATGTCCAACCCGGTCCGGGACACCCACCAGGACAACCAGACCCGGGACACCCATCGATTGCTTCGACGACGGGGCCGGCCGCGGTGACTTCGGTGGATGTCCCAGATTCTGATCAGGCTGGGCTTCCCCTCGATCCGGGACACCCATCGGATCTTGGACACCCATCGAGCGACCGGACCGCGGGATCGGTGGGTGTCCCCGCTTCCACGCCCGATTCGGGATCGGTGGATGTCCCCGATCCCAGTTCCTCCAAACAATGGATGGGTGTCCAGCCACCCGTCATCCCGGTCGAACTGGCAATGACCTACGGCTCCCCCTCCGTCCCGAATGCGCTGCGGCGACTCCAGGCAGCCGGCGTGCGCAGGCTGCTGGTGTTGCCGCTCTACCCTCAGTATTCGGGGACAACCACCGCCTCCGTATTCGATCGCGTGACGAGTGAGCTGAGGACGTGGCGCTGGCTGCCCGAGGTGCGTTTCATCAACGACTATCACGACGATCCGGCGTATATCGCGGCCGTCGCCGCGAGCGTGAGCGCGCATTGGCAGCGACACGGGCGGCGGCATCTGCTCTTTTCGTTTCACAGCACGCCGAAGCGCTACCTGCTGGCGGGCGATCCGTATCAATGTCAGTGCCTCAAGACCGCGCGACTGGTGACCGAGAAACTGCGCCTGGCACCGGGCGACTGGAGCATCAGCTTTCAGTCGCGCGTCGGTCGAGAGGAATGGCTGCGTCCGTACACCGACGAACTGCTGCGCGAGTACGCCACGGGCATGCAACTGCATCTCGACGTAGTCTGTCCGGGTTTCTCGGCTGATAACCTCGAAACCCTCGAAGAGATCGAGATCCGCAACCGCGAGCTGTTTCTCGCCGGCGGCGGCAGGACGTATCACTACATCCCCGCCCTCAATGCGACCGCAAGCCATGTGGATCTGTTGGCGCAACTGGTGCGGCGGCACTCCCAGGGCTGGATCAACTCGACCGACGCGTCAGGCAACGCAGAATCGCGAGAGCGCGCTTTGCGAGCAGGAGCCGCGCGCTGATGCTCGGCCGTTTTCTCGAGATCAGTCTGCACACTCCGGAAATCCGCGAATCGCTGGAATTCTATGAAGCCCTAGGGTTCGTACAGGCGCCAGTCGGCGAAACCTGGCCCTACCCCTATGCAGTCGTCACCGACGGCAGATTGTTTCTCGGCCTGCACGGCGCAGTCGTGCGCTCGCCTGCATTGACGTTCGTCCTGCCGAATCTCGCACGCGGTATCGAATCACTGAAACTTCGCGGCGTACGGTTCGATCAGGAGAGAGTCGGCGAGGACGTCTTCAACCAAGCGACTTTTACCGATCCCACCGGCCAGTGCATCAATCTGCTGGAAGCGCGAACGTTCTCGCCGCCGCCGCTCGACCTGGTCAACGCATCGACCTGCGGCTATTTCGTCGAGTTCGGCATGCCCGCGAAGGACGTCACCGCCTGCCGCGATTTTTGGGAATCGCTCGGCTTGGTTGCCATGGAGGAAGAACTGCTGCCGTTCGCACGCACCCCACTCACCAGCGACCTGTTGAATCTCGGTCTCTATCGCACACGAGCGTTGCGCCATCCCACGTTGACTTTCGAAGACCGGGACATGCGTGAGCGCCTGGGGCGGCTGCGGGAACGCGGCCTGAAGCTCTCCGACGAAATGCCAGACAGTCTCGATGAAAACGAAAACGCTGTATTGCAGGCCCCGGAGGGAACCCGCCTGTTACTGCTGCGGTCGGACGGTTGAACGAAATCCACTTCGGCGCACACCAGCGACTGCTCGTCGCAGCGATTGCGCGAGAAGCCGCCAATGGTGCGATCATTCGTATCATTCGCAAGCTGGCACCGCCGACAAATTACCTGCCTGAAGGATTATTCATGCACAAACTGACTGTCTTGCTGCTGACGTTGTTCCTAACGGGAAGCGCACTCGCCGACGAAGGCATGTGGACGCTCGACAATTTTCCGAGCGACGCCGTCAAGCAGAAATATGGCGTCGATGTCTCGAGCGCCTGGCTGCAGCGAGTGCAACGGTCGGTCACACGGCATGAGAGCGGCTGCACCGGGTCGTTCATTTCTCCCGATGGCCTGGTGCTCACCAATCATCACTGCGTGATGGAGTGCCTGTCGGAGCTATCGAGCCCGCAACAGGATTACGTCGAACGCGGCTACAGCGCACGTTCGCGCACCGAAGAGCGCAAGTGCCCGACGGAAATCCTGTCGGTATTGGTCGCCCAGGAAAACATCACCGACAAGATCAATGCAGTCACTCGCGGCCAACCCGACGCGAAAGCAAACGAATTGCGCAAACAGGAACTGAGCCGGCTCGAGGCCGCCTGCACGGCAGCATCGAAGAGCGATGTCCGCGCCGGGCCGCTCGCATGCGAGTCGGTCACGCTATACCAGGGCGGCCAGTACTTCCTATACAAGTATCGTCGCTACCAAGACGTCCGCATGGTGTTCGCGCCGCATAACTCCATCGCGGCATTCGGCGGCGATCCAGACAATTTCAACTTCCCGCGCTGGTGCCTGGATTTCGGCCTGCTGCGCGTCTACGAAGGCGGCAAGCCTGCGAAAACTCCGGATCATCTGCCGTGGCGCCTGGAAGGTCCGTCCGTCAACGAGCCGGTATTCGTCGCCGGTCATCCTGGATCGACCAACCGTCTCTACACCTTGGCGCAGATGAAATTCCAACGCGACACCACGGTGCCCGCGTTCCTGATCCGCAACTCCGAATTCCGCGGCCGCCTCATCCAATGGGGGAAAACCGGAGCCGAGCCCAATCGCATCATCCAGGACACGCTGCTCGGCTATGAGAATTCGCTGAAGGTGTATCGCGGCTTTCAACGCGCCTTGCTGGACGATGCGCTGTTCGAGCAGAAGACCAAGCAGGAATTGGAACTGCGCTCACGTGTCATCGCCGATGCGACGCTGAACGCCAATGTCGGTACCGCGTGGGAAGACATCGAGCGAGCGGAAACCCGCTACCGACAGATCTTCGACCGCTTCCTGTATCTGGAGAACGGCACCGGTTTCAACAGCAAGTTGTTCGGCTACGCACGGCAGCTGGTACGCGGTGCAGCCGAACGGCAGAAGCCGAACGAAATGCGGCTGCGCGAATATGCCGACTCGAACCTGCCGAAGATTGCCGCAGGACTGCTGGCGACCACACCGGTCTATCCCGAGTTCGAGCAGGTCACGCTCTCGTTCTCCCTGGACAAGATGCGCGAAGCGCTGGGTCCAGATGACAAAGTAGTTCGCACGCTGCTAGGCAGCGAATCGCCGGAATCGCTTGCCGCAACGTTGCTTCGCGATTCGAAACTCGCCGACCCTGCGGTTCGCAAGAGCCTCTGGGAAGGCGGCGACAAAGCCATTGCCGACTCCCAGGATCCATTCATCCGCCTGGCACGACAGATCGATCCCGATGCCCGCGCCGTCAGGAAAATCTATGAAGATGAAGTGCAGGCGCCCATCGTTTCGGGCCAGGAGAAAATCGCCAAGGCGCGCTTCGGCATCTACGGAACCAATACCTATCCCGACGCTACCTTCACGCTGCGGTTGAGCTACGGCACGGTCAAGGGCTGGAGCGACAAAGGTGAGGAAGTCGCGCCATTCACGCATCTGGCGCAACTCTACGAACGCGCCACCGGCAAGGATCCGTTTGCGCTACCGAAGGAATGGCTCGATGCACGCGGCAGGCTCGACGGCAACCTGCCGTTCAACTACGTGACGACCAACGATATCGTCGGCGGCAATTCCGGGAGTCCGTTGATCGATGCACAAGGCCGTCTGGTCGGCCTCGCCTTCGACGGCAACATTCATTCGATTGCCGGCACCTACTGGTACGACGATCGCGTCAATCGTGCCGTCGCCGTTCATCCGCAGATCATCATCACTGCATTGCGTGAGGTGTACGGCGCCACTACCATCGCGAATGAGATCACCGGCGGAAAATAGCATCTCGATTCCCTCCCTGGGTCGCCGGGGAGGGAATTGAACCGCTACGCCGCAATTGGCCACTTACTGCTTTTGCGCCACGATATTGAATTTGACGGTCACCTGATCCACGACCTCCAACGCGCCCAGGCCGATACTGAACGGCTTGATGCCGAAGTCGGTTTGCTTGATATCGAACTGCCCTGTCGCCGTCAGCCGATCGGCGCTCGTCACGATGTTCACGGGCACGGTGACTTCACGACTCACATCCTTGATGGTGATGCGAGTGACCACTTGGGCTGACGGTAAGGATCCCGCCGCCTTTATGGACTTCAGTCGTATCGAAGCGAAGTGCTCTGCATCCAGCACCTCTGCCCGCAACATGTTCTTGCGTGTGCCGTCACGATCTTTCTGCGGAATTTCTCCCGGAAAATCCGTACCGGCCGCCTGCCTGGCCTGGGCATCGTCGACTACGAGTTCAGCCACCGGGAACTCGATCTCGAAGCTGGAGCTGGCGAGCTCCGGGTGCAGCGATACCGCCCCCTTCAGCGACTTCGCCGTCACGACGTGGTTGTGGCCGAGCCGCGCCATCACGCCACCTCGATAGACGAGAATGTTTACATCCGAAGCAGCAGCATCCACCGTGTATGACGCCGCACCTTTGATCTCCGGCTGTTCAGCCGGCTGAGTGGGCGTTGGGGGTGGGGAGACAGGCGCCGGGGGCCGGACACGGCCGGGACAGCCGGCCAGCAACGCGCCAAGCAGCAGGACCACTGACGCCTTACACAGTTGCAACTTGCTCATTCCTTCACCACGCTGTCGAGAAATCCCGCGAATGCCTTAGACTCGGACCTGGTGGACCTGGACGCGCGGGCTGGTTATTACAGGTATCTTGCATGCAAGCGAAAAATTCCCAGGAACAGTACGGCGCGGTTGCGCAGCTGTTCCACTGGATCGTCGTCGGCCTGATCGTCACTCAATTCATTCTCGCCAACAAGGCTGCAGGTTTGGAGGGGCTGGCTAAATTGCCGGTGCTTGCCACGCATAAGTCGGTCGGCATGACCGTGTTCGGCCTCGCCATTCTGCGACTGCTGTGGCGCTGGATGAATCCCGTGCCGCCCATGCCTGCGAATACTCCAAGCTGGCAGCGAGTCGCTGCGCATGCTTCTCACTGGGCGCTGTATGGCCTGCTGTTCGTCATTCCGCTGCTGGGCTGGCTGATGTCGTCGGCGCGAAACTTTCCGGTGAGTTATTTCGGCATGTTCACCTTCCCGGACCTGATCGCACCCAATCGGCCGCGCTATGAATTTTTCCACGAAGCACACGAGCTCATGGCGACGATCCTGTTCTACGTGGCACTCGTGCACATCGCGGCCGCGCTCAAGCATCACTTGATCGACCGCGACAATGTTCTGCGGCGCATGTTGCCGGTGAAACTGAAACCGGAAAATCGGTAGCCTACCTTTTCATTCCCACCTGCTGGTCACTATTCATGATGCGTAACAAAATCGTCCCGCTGCTCGCGCTCTCGCTGCTCATCGGTATTGCCGCCGCTGCCACCCAGTGGACCATGCAACCGAAGCAAAGCAAACTGACTTTCGTCGGTACGCAGGCCGGCGCCCAGTTCGAAGCGGTGTTCGAGAAATTCACCGCCGACATCAAATTCGATCCCAAGGATCTCGCCGGCAGCCACTTCGATGTGAAGATCGACCTCAATTCGGTGAATTCGAGCGACAGCGAACGCGACGACGCGATCAAGGGCCCGGATCTGTTTGCCGTCAAGCAATGGCCGACGGCGCACTACGTTGCCGAAAAATTCACCGACAAAGGTGGCGGGAAGTTCTCGGCAACGGGCAAGTTGACCTTGCGCAACGTCACGAAGGACGTACCGATCGAATTCACCTTCGAAGAAGGCAAGGACGGCGCCCGGCTGAAGGGATCGGCGAGCCTCAAGCGACTCGACTTCGGTGTCGGCCAGGGTGACTGGAAGGACACTTCGTCGGTGGCCAACGAGGTGAAAGTCCGGTTTGCCCTGCTGCTCAAGCAATGAGATTCAACCGACGGACCTCACCGGCACTCACTGGGAGCAGTCCGGTGAGATGACCAAAGATGGATGTTAAAGCACGCATTGCACTTGAAAATCGCACTCCTCACCTTCAGAGAAGCTTAGGCGTGCCATGACCGGAGAAGCCGTGATGAGTCAACATCCACGTATCCGCCGAACGCTGATTACCGCTTTGCTCGCGCCATTGCTGGTCGCAGGTGCGCTGCAAGGTGCTGAAACCCCCGCGGTCCAGGCCGTGTGGAAGCCCGTCGATCTGCAGTTCAGCTATCACGGCTTCACTACCAGCTACAGCTGCGACGGATTGGAGTGGCGCATGCAGGCCATTCTCAAGGCTATCGGCGCACATCCGGAAACGCGCGTGAGCGCAACAGGGTGTCCGACGAACGGACCGTCGGATCATGCTTTCGTCCACATCTCCGGCGCCTTTCCGGTCATCGCAGCGGACGCTCCCAAGCCTGCATCGAAGGACAAGTCGCGTGAAGAACTGCTCAAGCGGCTGGGCGTGAAGTCGGGCGTGGACCAGGATCAATTCCCGGCGACGGAGCAAGTCATCGATCTGTCCCGCGAACGCACGGCCGGGCTCCAGCCGGGCGATTGCGAACTGATCGAGCAACTCACGCGCGATGTGTTTCCGAAATTGGGGATCAAGATCGTCGAAGGCGACAAGCGCTGCTTTCCGAACCAGGTACCGATTTCCACGCCTCGCCTGAAAGTGTCGGCTTTGATCAAGACGCCCACACCGGATGAAGCTGCGAAGAACGCAGGCGGCGGTAAGACCAACTGATGGGTCGAATGCACGTTTGGCATGACATGTCGCAAGCAGGATAGCGGGCGCCAATAAGGACAAGAAACGTCTGCGGCAATGGGCGGCGGAGTGAATTCCGATCTTCCGGCCTGACGCCGGTCGGAGTTTTCCGGTAGATTCGTGGCACATGACTCAACCCGAGCCCGCCCGATTCACCGACGTCGATGCCTGCGTTGACGCCACGATCGCATTGGTGGGAAAGCGCATCGTGCTGGGGTTGCCGGTGGCCATCGGCAAACCGAATCCATTGGTGAATGCATTCGTCGCGAGAGCGGTTCGTGACGCTGACATCCACCTCACCATCATAACGGCATTGTCGTTACGCAAGCCGCGCTGGCACAGCGACCTGGAACGGCGTTTCATCGAGCCGTTTGCGCAGCGGGTCTTCGGCGACTACCCGGAGCTTGCCTATAGTCAACTGCTGGAGCAGCAGCGCTTACCGGCGAACATCCAGATCATCGAGTTCTATCTGGAGCCAGGTGCGTGGCTCGGCAACGCGCATCTGCAACAGGACTATCTCGGATCGAACTACACGCACGTCGCTCGGGATGCATTGTTGCGCGGCCTGAATGTGATTGCGCAGATCGTGGCGACGCCTCCGGACGGGGAAGCCTCGCCGGGTGTGCTGAGTCTGGGCGGCAATCCGGATATGACGGCGGATCTGCTGCCACAGATCGCAACCATGCGGGCGAGCGGCCAGCCCTTCGCACTCATCGGACAGATACATCCGGAGCTGCCGTTCATGTACGGCGATGCATTGGTATCGGCCGACACGTTCGATTTCCTGGTGGATTCGCCGCGATATCACTATCCGTTGTTCTGTCCTCCGAACCTGCCCATCGCCTCGGTCGAACACGCCATCGCGTTGAATGTCAGCACGCTGATCCGCGACGGCGGGACGTTGCAGCTCGGCATTGGCGAACTGGGCGATGCCGTCGTCTACGCCTTACGGTTGCGACACCGGCAACCGGCAACGTATCGATCCGCAGTCGAGGCGATGGGACTGCTTGCTACGCAACGCCGGCTCATCGAAAGCGAGGGCGGCACTGCGGCGTTCGATCGCGGACTGTATGGCTGCTCGGAAATGCTGGTCGATGGATTCCTGGATCTGTATCGCAGCGGCATTCTGAAACGCTACGTCTATCCGAGCGCCAAGCTGCAACGGCTGATCGATGAGAGCGACATCACTGCCGAGCGGGTCGACGACCGGACGTTGGCGGCCTTGCACGAGTCCGGAATGAACCGCATGTCGTACGCCGACTTCAACGAGTTTCGGGAAGTGGGCCTGTTCCGCGAGGATGTTCGCTATGAGCAGGGATTTTTGATTGCTCCCGATGGGACGCGGTTGGCCGCCAACTTCTCCGACCCTCGATCGAGGCGTGAAATAGCGCAAACGTGCCTGGGTACGCGCTTGCGCAACGGCGTACTGGTCGATGCAGGATTTTTCTTCGGGCCGAAGAAATTCTATAAGCAACTGCGCGAGCTACCTGCGGCCGAGCGCGCCATGTTCGCCATGCGCGGCATCAGCTTCGTCAATGAACTGCTGGGGCATGAGTGGGAACTCAAGGTCGCGCAGCGACGCTACGCGCGCTTCGTCAACACGACGATGATGGTGACCGGCCTGGGTGCCGCAGTGTCGGATACGCTCGCCGATGGCCGAGTCGTCAGCGGCGTGGGTGGGCAGTACAACTTCGTGTCGATGGCCCACGCGCTGCCCGAAGCGAGATCGATTCTATGCGTGCGCGCGACGCGATCCGCGCACGGCGGTGCGTCGTCCAACATCCTCTGGCAGTACGGCAGTACGACGATTCCGCGCCAACTTCGGGACATCGTAGTCACGGAATACGGCATCGCCGATTTGCGGGGGAAGACGGATGGGGAGATTGTCGCGGCCCTGATCTCAATCATGGACACCCGCTTTCAAGCCTCATTCATCGCCGACGCGCGTCGAGCCGGCAAACTGCCGCGCGACTATGCGATCCCCGATCGCGCGCGCACGAACCTTCCGGAACACTTGGCCAAAGTGATGACGCCCCTACGCCGGCAAGGACTGTTCGACGAACTGCCGTTCGGCTCGGAGTTCACGCAGGAGGAGGTCGAGCTGGCGAAGGCACTCAAGTTCCTGGACACCCATGCAAAATCCTGGAGCGGGCGGCTAAATCTTGCGACGCGCGCATTCAATGCGCAGCCGGACCAAACGATGGCATCGGCGTTGAAGCGCATGGGGCTGAGCGCCCCGGCGACTTGGAGGGAGCGGCTGTCGCAGCGGATGGTGGCGGCGGGGCTTAGGGCAATCAGGACACCCATCTGATTAGTCTGATCTGGAGCCTGATCTGGGACATCCACGTACTCCTAAGAACTCCGAATGGGACACCCATCGTCCGTCACGGGCTAATGACTGGCCGAACGGCCCGGGATATCCATCGGTCCGAGCAACACAACCGCTAGTTCCATTGGGTGTCCCGCTTCTTTGACACTGCCAGTTGATGGATGTCCCGGAGACCACACGGAGACCACACGGAGACCAACAAGAAGAACCGATCCAGGCAACCTTTTGACAATTCACCGCATCCAAAGGGCTCTCACGACGCACGGGGGCTCTTCAGATGAACAAATCCGCCGCTCTCTGCAGCGCTTGGCTCGCCGTGCTCTGTTCGCAGCCTGCATCGGCCGACTCTTGCCGATTCAGCGCGACGCGCACTGCAGCCATCGATGGCGGCCCATACCGCAAGGTGATCATCCGCGCGGGGGCAGGCGATCTGCTCGTTCGAGGGGACAAGACACTCGGTTCTCCACGTGCCGGCGGAAACGCATGCGCCTCAAGCCAGGAGCTTCTGGATAAGATCGGGTTGGACACCCACCAGGAAGGAGACACGCTCTACATAACGACGGTCCTTCCTGAAAACGGCGGCCGGCGTCTATTTGGCGATCAGCAGGCTCATCTCGACCTGTCTGTCGACCTGCCTGCAACGATGGCAACGGAGATCGAGGATTCGAGCGGGGGCGCGCAAATTCGCGGCATCGGCAGCAGCAGCATCACCGATAGCTCGGGTGAGCTGCGGATCAGCGACATCCATGGCGACCTGTCAGTAACTGATAGTTCCGGTGGTATCTACATTACAACCGTCGCTGGGAACGCACGCATTGAAGACAGCTCCGGAGAGATGGAAGTAGTCGATGTCATCGGAAATCTGACCGTCCCGGTCGACAGCTCGGGCGCTATGCGGCTACGACAAATCGGCGGCAGCGTCGAGATCGGAACCGATGGTTCCGGTGACATAGTCATTCAGAAGGTCGGCCGCGATGTGACCATCGACCGAGACAGTTCTGGCGATATCGCCGTGACGGATGTTGCCGGAAATCTGACCGTTCACGCCGACTCGAGCGGCGAAATCGACCATCAAGGCGTGCTGGGCAAAATAGACCTGCCGGAAGATCATTGATGCAGGATTCAGGTCGGATGAACTGGCGTCGACGCGCGATCGCCTATAACGGTGGTCCAGCGACGTATCCACCAGCGAGTGACGAGACCGGCGCGAATGTACGGATCATTTCGCGCAAACCCCTGAGGCACGGCCTCCGATGCGCACTCGAAAAGAAGAACGGCTCCATCTGCAGGGTCCGCATACGCGCCACCTAGTACGAGTTCGCTGCGATTCTGCGCTGCCCACGCATCGTGTAGATGCTCCTTGCGAAAGCGCCGCGACGTTCCAGATAGTCTGCGGTGAACTCATAAAACATCAAGAAGTGCATTGCAGCTCCGATTACAGTAGCTCGCGCGCCATCTCGCTCAAGAGCCCGATGGTCTTGCCGATGTCGTCGTCGGATGTTCCATTCGCAAGGATGCCGCGAGACACGCTCGGCAATACGCGCCCGCAAGCACTTGGCATTCGGGCTTTCACATCACGCATCGTCGCACCCTGTGCACCTACACCTGGCGCTAGGATGAAAGATGCTGGCATTGCCGCCGCAATCTCATCCGCATCTTCGCAAGTGGCGCCGACTACAGCACCGATTGGTCCTAGCGATATCGCGCTCGTCGTGTGATTGATCTGAGTAATCTGCGCAGATAGATGACGCGCGACCGTCACGCCATCAGACATGCGTGCCAACTGCAGTCCGGCCCCTTCGGGATTCGACGAACGGACCACAACGAATACGCCACCTTCGTTCTCCACTGCCAGGTTGATGAGGGGTTTCAGTGCTCCCAGCCCGAGATAGGCGTGGGCTGTCACAGCATCCACTCGCAAAGTGGTCGTTGGAGAGAAATAGCCCTCGCCGTAGGCCGCGGCCGTAGAGTCGATATCGCCACGTTTCCCGTCCAGTAAGACAAGCACCTCTCGTGCACGCGCCTGTCTTACCAGCTCTTCCAATGCCTGCATCCCGGCGCTACCGAAGCGCTCAAAAAAAGCTGACTGCGGTTTGATGATCGACAGTTGGAAATTGACCGACTGCAAGACACGCAGGCCGAACGCCAAAGCGCCCTCGGGGCTGTCCGGTAACCGGCACATGTTCAGCAGCGAAGCAGACGGATCGATTCCAACGCACAAAGGGCTGTACGCACGGATCCGCTGCAGCAGGTGAGTAGCAAACTGGCTCATGAGGACGTCACGGCAAGGTGTGGTAGGGACATTGTACCGATCGGTAGCGGGTATTTGGGTCAGCCTGCAGGGTCCTGAAACCCATTTTTTCGATAGGTCAGCACCAAGGTATCGCGCACGCCTGGTTCATCGCCCAGCGGAAGAATGGGCGTGGTTTCGTGAACGACGTTGGCGTCGTCGAGCAACAACGCTGTCCAGGATTCCGTCATGGTAAAGCGCACGCCCGCAATGCCTTTCGCTTCGAAAACGCGCGTCTCGCCGCCGCGTACCAAATGGCGATCAATGAGGACTACTGCCACGTAGTCGACACCGTCACGATGCGCACCTTCAGGTGTTGGCCTGCCGATTCCCGCGGCGGTATCGATCCGGAACTGGTGGGCCTCGATGTACCACCGATCGACGTGTGCAACCTGAGCGAACAACAGGCCGAGGCCACGAATCAGCGCCTGCCATGCAGGGGCCGACGATACTTCGGGCTCGATGGGTTCGAACCAGCGCTGCATGCCGCCGTGCAAAGCGTTGTAGTCCGTAGGCTGCCAATGCGCGCGGTGCGGCGTCTGGTGCAGAGAATCGTCGTGGATGTCCTGAACGAAACAACTGTGGCGACGGAACCGGTAGTGGCCGCCATCGCGCAGGTAGTTATCTTGCGGTAATCGCGACCAGGTGCCTCGCAGGGCATCGAGATCGGTTAGCGGGACATCCAACGTTTCGACAAGTTGGGCGGGTTGCAGCAGGGCGTATCCGGAGCGCTGCAGCTGATTGACAACGGATTGACTGTTCATCTCTCTAAATGGCCGGAAATGGCCGGGACATCCATCCATTCTTCAATCGATGGATGTCCTTGAATGGACTTGAGTGGGTCTCCTTCGCAGGATCGTTGGTTCTAGATCCATGGACACCCATTAGATTGAGCCCTAATCGGCAGTGTGTCCAACAGAAGGAAACGCACAGAGACCATATTGCACGCTGCCGGTGGCGGCTATGCTGGCTGGCAATGGGGCGGAAGCGAACTTGGTCGCCTAGCTTCGGCTGCGCCTGGAGCGCATGTTCATTGGATCGAAGTCACCGTCAACTCGTGCCGATAGAGTCGCTCTGATTGTCGCAACCCGCGAATCCAGGATTGCCCCAAGGTGAGTGCATGCAACCGCATGCGATCAAGACGTCCAAGCGCTCGACCAAACACGTTTCCTCGAGGCGTCATCGCGATCGACCAGGCCTCCGCATCGATGCTCAGACGCTTAGCCATGGCTGGCAGCTCCGCATCGATAGCACCGCGCTTGCCTGCGCGGATCCCCCTACCCGTCCAGTCGAGGAGAGCCAGGTAATCAAGGCAAGTGAACGGGATCGATGGCTGTCCTGGAGGTGCTCCATCTTGGAATTCCATCAGCGGAGGTCGTTCGGGAGCTCCTTGATCGCAGACAGTGGGATCTGCAGAATGCACGAGCCGCTCCACTCTATCGAATACGGAGGTGAAATCGGAGGCTTCGGGTGTAACCGCGATGCCCGCACGCACTGGGTTGAGATCGACATAAGCCATGGCGGTCAAGAGGCCCGCCTCATCGAGCAGCGCCTGCGATTTGAAGCGCCCCTGCCAGAATCGGCCCTCACATCCATCCTCTATATTGGCGCGACGAGACAAGTGCTCATTCAGGCAACGCATGTACCAGCTGATATCGCTCAATCGTGCGCGCCAAAGCTCGACGATTCCCGATGCAATCTCTGCCTCCGCTTCGGAAGCTGATCCTCGCAGCCATCGCTCAACCGGCGGAGGGACGCGATATATCCTGGACCAGCGAGTCACGACGTCTTCAGCTGTCAAGCTGGTTGCCCTGCGCTGGTCCACATGAAGAATCACGTGATAGTGATTGCTCATGACCGCGTACGCGCACAAGTCGATGGTAAACACCCCAGATAGTTGCCGCAGCCGGTTTTGAACCCAGACTTTGCGATGTGAATAGTCTTTGCGCGAAAACTCGTCCTTGCCCCACAGCCACGCGCGACGCACACACCGCGCAACGCAATGGTAGAAGGGCGTGTCTTTCAAACTGATCAGTGATTTTCTGGCGTAAGTCAACTTCACTCTCTGTACATCGGCGCAGCGGATCCGGGCACGGAATTCTGCTCAAGGAAGTGGTCGCAAGGTTGGCGAATTTCTCGAAGATTTGCCGAGAAATACGCTGGTCATGTCCGCATCCAGAGGTCGGATCAGGACACCCATCGAGTTCTTCTGGCTTTGGCCAAACTTGGACATCCACCGGAAACGGCGCACCTGGAACCGAAGTGGATGTCCTCGAACCGCACTTGAAGCGCAGAAATCGACGATCCAGTTTCGCGTCCGCTTGCAGTAGCCTTTCGACCCGTTAGAGTTCTCTTCTTTCAGTCGCGGGAGTTGTGACCGATGTCGAAATGGATGACCTTGATGGTACTGGCCGCGATGGCTACCGCATTACCCGCGCGGGGAGCGCAGTCCCCGGCAAGTATGCTGACCACAATTGCAGAACAGTCGGGGTTCAAGCGCACTGGGCGGTTCGACGAGGTGGAACGACTGTGCGCGGCGTTTCAGGATAAGTACCCGAAGTCCGTGCGCTGCATTGAATTCGGTCGCACGCCTGAAGGCCGGCGCATGCTGGCCTTGATTGCGTCCGGTGACGCCACCTTCGACGCAGCCGGCAATCGCGCGAAACGACGCGCAGTCGTGCTGATGCAGGGAGGGATCCACGCCGGTGAAATCGATGGCAAGGACGCAGGCTTCCTGGCCTTGCGGCAGATTCTTGACGGCCGGACATCGGTGGGTGTCCTGGATCGAGTGACTTTCGTGTTCGTCCCCGTTTTCAACGTCGACGGGCACGAACGCTTCGGTCGCTGGAACCGCCCCAACCAGGTCGGGCCCGAAGAAATGGGATGGCGCGTTACCGCGCAGAATCTCAACCTCAATCGCGACTACGTGAAGGCCGAGGCTCCCGAGACCCAGGCGATTTTGCGCTTGCTGAACGAGTGGGATCCCATCCTCTACGCCGACCTGCACGTCACGGACGGCGCGGAGTTCGAACACGACATCTCCATCAATGTCGCTCCGACGCTGACAGGGGATTCGACGCTGCGAGCCAGTGCGGTGGGTGTCCGCGATGAGCTGGTTCAGCGCCTGAAATCCCAAGGCTCGTTGCCCCTCGACTTCTATCCATCATTGATTCGCGACGACGATCCGTCTTCCGGATTTGCCGTGACGGTCTCACCACCCCGCTTCTCGCAGGAATACTGGGCTAGACGCAATCGCATCGGCGTGTTGGTGGAAACCCATTCGTGGAAGGACTACCCGACGCGAGTACGTATCACGCGCAATTCCATCATTGCCATGCTCGAGGTGACTGCGGCTAAGGGTGCGACTTGGCAAACAGCGGCAGCCGATGCAGACCGGCGCGCACTGGCCACCGG
>Ga0065707_10000521_pt1 | contig 26061 bp, 21 predicted proteins | sample SwiRhicommuniRL3_FD_59094 | JGI IMG/M metagenome (GOLD analysis project Ga0065707, IMG submission 59094) | Switchgrass rhizosphere bacterial communities from Rose Lake, Michigan, USA - RL3 v2 (version 2) | ecosystem: Host-associated > Plants > Roots > Rhizosphere > Soil | place: East Lansing...
AGAATTCCAAGCGAATCTGGTCGAGAATATGTCAGATGAAAAGGTGGCTGACCTTCTCGAAGAAATGGAACCCGATGAGGCCGCTGACCTATTGGCTGAATTACCGGAGCACCGCAGTCGCGGCCTGCTGGCCTTGATGAATAAGGAAGACTCAGACGATGTCCGCAAGTTGCTGACTTATCCTGAGGATTCTGCGGGCGGGATCATGACGACCGAATATGCATGTGTTCCACCGAATGTCACAGCGGAGGCAGCGATCAATTTTTTGCGCCAAAACGCCTCAGACGCCGAAACCTTGTTCTATGTGTATGTAACTGATATGCAGGATCATCTCATGGGAGTTTTTTCGCTGAAGCAACTCATCTTCGCGGAACCCACAGCGCACGTTGAAGAATTTATGGAAGATCGCGTCAAAAGTGTCAACCTGACCGATGAACAGAACGAAATCGCGCAAGTCATCACCAAATATGATCTGCTGGCCATCCCGGTCGTGGATGATCAGAATGTAATGCAAGGCATTGTCACTGCGGATGACGCGCTGGACAAGATCATTCCCACCGCCTGGAAGAAACGCCTACCGCGTTTTTATCACTAAATCAGAAGGAGGCGTTCCATGAACAACGAAATGGTATTTAAGAATAACAAACGCTTCTTTTCTGGCATTTGGAAAAGAATATTGCTCCTCCTGGCTGTCTTTGGGCCCGCGACCATCACTGCCATGGCAGATAACGATGCAGGTGGCGTGGCAACGTATTCGATNGCAGGCGCGAAGCTCGGATATCCCATCCTGTTTTTGCTGCCAGNGATCACGCTGCTGCTGGCGATTACTCAGGAGATGGGTATGCGCCTGACGGTGATCACGCGGCGCGGGCTGGCAGATTTGATCCGGGAACGCTACGGCGTGCGTGCTTCGGTGTTTATGTTTGGCACGTTGCTGATCGCCAACATTGGCACGCTGATCACGGAAATTTCGGCGGTCAAAACTACGAGCGGTATGTTTGGTATCCCGCCTGTGCCTGCGGTGATCGCAGTGGTTATCATTGCGTTTGTATTGATCACGCGCGGAAATTATAAGAATACACAGTCTATTATGCTGGTAGCCTGCCTGTTCTTTCTCGTCTACATTTTTTCGGCGGTCCGATCAAAACCAGATTGGAATCTGGCGATTACAAATCTGGCCTACCCTCATGGCGTTCACTTTACCAGCACCTATCTCAAGGATTATCTGATCATTGGCATGGGTGTGCTCGGGACGACGATCACTCCCTGGGGACAGTTCTTCATCAGCAGTTTTGCCTATGATAAGAAGATCGAGCAAGGCAAAGTGTGGATGTCCCAACTGGAAACTTATTGGGGCGCGTTCCTGACCGATTTCTTCTCGTTCTTCATGATCGTTGCCACGGCCGCGACTCTGTTCATTAATCATATTGTGCTGGATTCGGGTGAACGCGCCGCGCTGGCAATCGCTCCATTTGCCGGAAAGATTGCCTCGCAATTGTTTGCCATTGGTATTCTAAATGCGGGGTTCATGGGCTTGGTGATCGTCTCGCTTTCAACGGCATATGCCTTTGCCGAGTTTTTCGGTCTTTCCGGAAGTTTGGATGACTCGTTCAAAAAAAGCAAGACGTTCTATATTCTTTATGTTGCCCAGTTGGTCCTTGCGACAACCTTTGTGCTTCTTGCCAATGTCAGTCTATTTCAGGTCGCGCTGGTGACACAGATCATCAATGCGATTGGCTTACCCTTGGTTTTCTATTTTCTGATTAAACTAACCAGCAGCCATGACTTGATGGGTAAATTTGTCAATAACGCATTCCAGAAATATTTTGCCATTATTGGTTCAGTGGTAATTGTGGTGGCTTCCATTTTTACTGTTATTGCTGCCTTCTTATGGTCATAAATAAAAATAGTCGGCTTGCCACGGCAAGCCGACTATCCAATGTCAAACCGATAAAACTATTTCTTTCCAAATTTTTTCATCAAAATATCCTGTAGCGTTGGTTGACCGATTTCCTGCAATTCGTATCTTACACGCTGATAAGGCTTCGTAATCTTGATGACGCGGGTCAGGTCAATTGGTGTTCCCACCACAACCATATCCACATCGGATTTGTTGATCGTCTCTTCCAGATCCTTCATCTGCGCATCCCCATATCCCATCGCGGGGAGAATTGGTCCGGTCTTCGGATATTTCGCATACGTCGCCGCGATGGACTTGACCGCGAACTGGCGCGGGTCAACGATTTCTTTTGCACCAAAGCGCCGCGCCGCCACGTAGCCAGCGCCATATGCCATCTCGCCGTGAGTGAGGGTTGGTCCATCCTCCACGACCAGGACGCGTTTGCCGCGGATCGCTTCGGGGTCATCAACAAACAGTGGGGAAGCGCCCTCGATTATGATCGCCTTCGGATTCAAATTCCGCAAGGACTCACGTACCTTGATCACATTTTCGGGGTCAGCAGTATCAACTTTATTGATCACGAACACATCCGCCAATCGTACATTCGTCTCGCCGGGATAATATTTGGACTCATGCCCCGGCCGATGTGGATCAGCAACAACGATTTGCAGGTCGGAGACATAAAATGGGAAGTCATTGTTGCCGCCATCCCATAACACGATGTCCACTTCCTGTTCTGCCTGGCGCAAAATCTTTTCGTAATCCACGCCTGCGTAGACGATCACACCATTATCAATGTGCGGCTCATATTCCTCACGCTCTTCGATGGTCGTCTCATGCTCATCCAGATCATCGTAATCCGCAAAGCGCTGTACTTCCTGACGGACCAGATTTCCATAAGGCATGGGATGACGGATCGCGGCAACCTTATAGCCCATCTCTCTCAGGATCAAAGACACGCGCCTCGTGGTCTGACTCTTGCCAGATCCGGTTCGTACCGCACAAACCGATACGACAGGTTTGGTCGATTTGACCTGAGTGTACTTCGTACCCATCAAACGGAAGTCTGCACCCGCCGCGTTGACCATGGTGGCCTTGTGCATAACGTACTCATGCGGCACGTCGCTATAAGCAAAGATCACTTGTTCCACGCCATGCTGTTTGATCAGGTCAACCAGTTCCTCCTCGGCGCGGATCGGGATCCCACTCGGGTATAGCTCACCAGCCAGTTCGGGCGGATAGATGCGCCCCTCGATGTCTGGGATCTGAGTCGCAGTGAACGCTACGACTTCATAATCTTTGTTGCCGCGAAAGAACGTGTTGAAGTTATGGAAATCACGTCCCGCCGCGCCCATGATAAGAGTTTTGATTGGCATAGGAATCTCCTATTCATAAAGCCGCACTGAGGACAGTGTCCGGCGACGCTCCGCTTTGGTTTTGAGCTTCTCCGTTTTTACTCAGGCGACGTTTACACATTTGATTTTAAATAAAACAGGCTAAACGTAAAGATAACGTTTAGCCTGTTTCCTACATGACCTCAGGTGCCTGAATATCGAGCAACCGCAAAGCATTTGAGATGGTCTGCTTTGCGGAAGCGACCAAATGCAGGCGCGCATTTCGCAGGTTCTCATCTTCATTCTGCAAGACCGGCACTGCGTGATAGAACGAATGGAACGCGTTCGCCAGGTCATAGGCGTAGGCTGCCATCACCAACGGACGATATTCATTCGCGGCCTGTTGTACAGTATTTGGGAAACGTGAGATTTGCTCGATAAGCTCAATCTCGTGTTTGGTTAATTCATAGTCAAAATTTGCGGGTTGAAGATCTGAAACCTTCATATTTGATTTCTTGAGGATCGAATTTGCACGCACGTGTGCATTTTGAATGTACGGCCCGGTCCGCCCATCAAATGATAAGGCTTCGTTAATATCGAAGACAATATGTTTGTTGTTATCCACAGAAAGTATGGAGTAGACCAATGCGCCCAAGCCGATTTGCCTGGCGATTTTTTCGCGCTCGTTTTCAGGGATATTGCCGCTTCGCTCGGATTCCACAGCCAGTACTCGTTTCACTGCTTCATCATAGACTTCTTTGAATAACACTACCCGTCCGCGCCGCGCCGACATCGCTCCCTCTGGCAGAGTGACGTATCCATACGAAAGATGGTAACATTTGGTGGCCTGGGGAAAGCCCCACAGTTCCAGAATTTTGAATATCTGCTGGAAATGCAAATCCTGTCGGAAGTCCACAACATAGATCGAGCGGTCAACATGGTACTGTTCGAATTTCTGTTTTGCCAGCGCCAAATCCTTTGTCGAATAAAGTGACGTGCCGTCACTGCGCAAGATGACCATCGTGCGATATTTTTCCTTAGTCAACCCAAGTTTCTCATCGATCTTGACGATAACAGGTCCGCCTTGTGCTCGTTCATCTTCCGCGATGCCCCTGGCGATCAACTCATCCACGATCTCTTTACCCAGTTTGTTCGCTTCGCTTTCATAGAACCAAACATCCATCTTTACATCTAACATGCGCAGGATATCCCGAAATTCCTCAAGGCTCCAGTCACGTGTCACGCGCCACAACTCATGCACATACGGATCATCAGCCTCCCATTTGCGGAGCATTTCACGCCGTTCTGCATCATAGGCTTCGCGCCTGGCAGTTTCTTCTGGTGTTTCGTTTTCCTTCTTTTCCAGCATGGCCACGGCTTCAATATAAATTTTCATCAACCATTGGCCGCGCTCATGAATTCCTTTCGGTTCCTGTCCCTTGAAGAATTTGTCGTAAGCCCACACGACAGTAATAACGCTCAGTCCCATATCACCGGGATACGTTGCCCGGATGGTATCAAAGCCTGCAAACTCAACAGTCCGTGCCAGCGATTCGCCTAACAGTGTCGTTCGCGCATGTCCAATGTGGAACGAGTGATGTGTATTTGGCTGGGCGTATTCGACCATGACTCGCTCATTTTTTGGCGCGCCCCGCCCAAAGTCCGCGCCAGAGGCGAGCACTTCATCCACTACTCGACGAGCGTATTCAGAAGTTGTGAAATATAAATTGAGATAACCCTTTACTGCTTCGATGCGACTGATACCGGGCACGCTCCCGATCTCCGCCTTAACCTGTTCGGCGATTTCCTGGGCACGCTGCGGCACTGGAAGTCTTCGATAGTCCCGCGTGCTTTTTGTGGGATTCCCTTTGCCCGCGCGCGCTTCATTCGCCGCGGTCTGAAAGAAGGAAGTGGAAACGCCCCACTCCCCTGAGAAGGGGATGGGCTGCCATTTCAATTCAGCGAGCGGGATATCCTGCGCGTCGCTATATGCTTTGATCTTATCTTCGATGTGTTGTTGTTCTTTTTGAAACACAGGCGTAACCGTCCTGAGGATAGGATTGTTTTAAGATTATATCAAAGCCCCTACTCGCCTTCGGCATCTCCTACACATTCGACTGGGGTTCATCGAATTTAGGGGAGGCTGACCCAGGGGTAACAAAAACGGGAGCCTTGCGACTCCCGTCTTCTTCTCTAGAAACAAGAATAACCTGAATTACTTGGAGGTCTTCTTTGCTTTTGAAGTCTGCGCCGCTGCGGCAGAAGTTCCATTCTCAAATGAAGCGAGTTTTTTCATTAGGCGACCTTTGCGGCGGGCGGCATTGTTCTTGTGAATGACGCCTTTTTCAGCGGCCTTATCGAGACTGCTGATTGCCTTCAGGATTGCTTCTTTGGTTTCGGGCTCATTTGCTTCAAAAGCGGTTCGAGCTTGATTGACGGCAGTCCGAGCAGCACCACGGACGTTGCGGTTTCGCAAACGGCGGCTCTCGTTCTGACGGTTTCGTTTGATTTGTGACTTAATATTAGCCAAGGTCTTCCTCCAAAAATTCTTGTCGACGATCCCGCGCCAGCGGGGCATTTCTTTACTACACATGCCCTGGCGGGCAGTACCAGGGTAGTCCCGGCGCTCTTCGGGATGACGGCGATGTATTTTACATGAGGCCGTATGATTTGTCCAGCAATTTACGGGCCTCAGTCAACGTCTCCTGACGTTAGTATTTCAACGACTGGAGTCGTTGAGTCCAAAATTACGGCTTTGCCGAAACGACGACAAAGTAACCGCCCAGCAGACTCTCATCCGAGGTGACATAAGCAATGCCAAACACGGTGGTATTTGCATTGAGGAGATCCGCCTTCGAGGTCGGATCGCTGAGCCACCAATTGAACGCGGACTGTGGGTTGCCACCATAAGAAGGATGCAACGCGTATAGGTCTTCAAGAACCAATGAAGCTTTGAAGCCCGCTGCCTCCACACGGCTTTGCGGTGTGGAACCGTTCAGTCCAATATGGCTCAAGTAGTTGTTGCAGAGCATATCTTTCGCATGATCTTTCGCGGCCGTCGTCAATTTTGCGTCGACGGTCAATGCAGGCAGGCCCGTTTTGGCACGCTCATCATTGATAAGCTTTTGCAATTGGCTTACGAATTGAGCATTTTCATCGAATGCGCAGCTGGCAGTTCCACTCGCAGCAGCCGTTGATACCGCAGTTGACGCAGCGGTTGCTTGTCCCCCAGCTACTGTAGGAGTGATCGGCGTGGACGTAGCGGGGAGCGTCGGAGTCGCAGTCACAAGGTTAACAGGGATTTGCAGGGTTTGCCCAGCCTGCAGAGAATTTGCATCTTCGATGTTGTTTTCCTTAATGATCTCGTCCGCTAGACTGTTGAACCGGACTGCAATACCTGCCAGCGTATCACCAGGCAAGACTTGATACTCTACTTTTGTACCACGTCCCAGGTTCGCAGGGATAGGGGTCGTTGTTGGCAGAACGGACCCCGGGAGAGGGATCTTAATGGTCTGACCAACAAATATCACACCCTTGTTATTTTGCATTTCCTGGAGATTTTGATAATAGATGAGAAGGACGCCGTCCGGACCCAAATTAAATCTCTGTGCAAGAGCATCCAGTGAGTCTCCCTCCTGAATAACGTAATCAAAAGGTTCAGAGGGCGTGGCTGTCACCGTGATGGTGGGTGTCTCTGTAATCGTCGCCGTGGCTGTGGGTGTTGAGGTATTCGTAGGCGTAGATGTCAGTGTGGCGGTGGGAGTTTTGGTTGCAAAATATTGTCCGAGCGGCTGTCCGGGTCTTGTCAACCACACGACCAGGAGGATGAAACCGATCACGACAAGCGCGATGGCTCCGTACATCATGAGTGGCCCTCGTAGCTGTCGTCTTTTGCGAAAGGAATTGATAGTATTGGATGATTTAGGTGGCGTTCGATTCAACATTAGGCTGTCCTTTTAGGCAGAAGAGATACCGATGAGTTCAGTACCCCTCCTGGCAGAGAACAATTCTACCTGAAAAACAGGAGTTTCGTACACGTGGATTAAGAGGCATGCAAGCCAAGAGGCAGAGAAAAATCTCACAAAAACTTGTTCACCGGTTTTTTACATGACCATTTGTGTTCCCCGGCTTTATATGAGACTTCAGGTATTTCCCTGTATAAGACTCTTTGACCTTCATCACCTGCTCAGGCGTCCCTTCGGCGATCAATTCCCCGCCTCGGTCTCCACCTTCAGGACCCAAGTCGATCAGCCAGTCCGCTACCTTGATGATGTCAAGGTTATGCTCGATGATCAATACAGAGTTGCCTGCATCCACAAGTCTCTGCAGGACTTCGATCAACTTATGGACATCCGCGGCGTGCAAACCCACGGAGGGTTCGTCCAAAACATACAGTGTACGGCCGGTTGCACGGCGTGAAAGTTCCTTGGATAACTTCACGCGTTGCGCCTCTCCACCTGAAAGTGTCGTTGCCGGTTGACCGATGCGTACATAGCCAAGACCTACTTCCTGCAATAATTTTAGTTTGTTCATCATCGGTGGAAAGTTATTGAATTCCTCCAGGGCGTGATCGACAGTCATATCCAGCACATCGGCAATGGAATATTTGTCCCTGAACAAAACCTGTAATGTCTCACGGTTAAACCGCTTGCCATGACATACATCACAAGGCACATAAACGTCCGGCAGAAACTGCATTTCGATCCGTAATTCGCCCTGCCCCTGACAGGCCTCACAACGACCCCCATGTACATTGAAAGAGAAGCGCCCAGGTTTGTAGCCGCGCACTTTGCTTTCAGGCAGTTCGGCATAGAGTTTTCGGATCTCATCGAACAAGCCGGTGTAGGTTCCGGGGTTGGAGCGCGGGGTACGACCAATTGGGGACTGATCGATGTTGATAATCTTGTCCAGATGCTCGATCCCCTCAATGCGTTCGTGCTCGCCTGACGAGGTGCGAGCGCCCATCAATTTCGAGGCAAGCGCGCCGTACACAATATCACTCATCAGTGTGGATTTGCCCGACCCCGAAACGCCGGTAATGCAAACCAATTCCCCTAACGGGATGGTGACATCGATGTTCTTTAAGTTATTCGCGGAAGCACCAACAATCCTCAGCGATTTTCCATTTCCCTGTCGTCTCTCCTTCGGGATTTCAACCTGCTTGCGCCCCGAAAGATAGGCTCCTGTTAATGACTTTGGATGTACCAGAATCTGTTCCGGTGTTCCTTCGGCAACAATCTGTCCTCCGTGTTCTCCGGCGGCGGGACCCAAATCCACGATCCAATCTGCTTCACGGATCGTTTCATCATCATGTTCAACGACCAAAACGGTATTGCCCAAATCTCGCAGACCCTTGAGCGTTGCAAGCAGTCTGGCGTTATCGCGGGGATGCAGACCAATGGATGGCTCATCCAACACATACAACACGCCAACTAATCGGGAGCCAACCTGGGTTGCTAGCCGAATCCGTTGCGCTTCGCCACCGGATAAGGTAACTGCGGAGCGATTGAGCGTCAAATAATCAAGCCCAACATTGACGAGGAAGAACAATCGTTCAGTAATTTCTTTCAAAATGCGTTCCGCGATGGCCCTCTGTTTTGAAGTCAGGGGCGAATTCTTTCCTGAGATCTTCTTTACCCATTCCAGAGTGTTTAAGACAGGCCACGAGGTGACTGTGATAATGTTGACATCATCCACCGTCACTGCCAGCGCAGCAGGATTTAGTCTCTTGCCATGGCAGGTCGGGCAGGGGCGGTCCGACATGAATTCACTGATCTTCTCGCGGATATACTCTGAATTGGTTTCCCGATATCGTCGTTCCAGATTTGTGATCACACCCTCGAACGCGCGAGAGAAACGGAACTCATGTCCATTAGAATTCTTATAGGTCATCTGGACTTGCCGATCGCCGGTGCCATATAAAACGATCTTGAGTTGATCCTGAGTCAATTCGCGGACTGGCTTATCAAGGTCAATCCGATACGCTTTCGCCGCGGCCTCCAGTCCCTGCCAGTAATAGCCGCCTTCCTCTTTTGGTCCACTCCATTCCATGCTGGCGATCGCGCCCTCGTTCAGAGTCCGGTCCGAGTCTGGGATAATGCGCTCCGGGTCAATTTCCAGTTTCGAGCCGAGTCCCTGACAATCCGGGCAGGCGCCCTGGGGGGTGTTGAAAGAGAACGTTCGTGGTTCCACTTCAGATATTGTCGTGCCATGTTCCGGGCAGGCCAGATGTTCGGAAAAGTGGATATCCTCTTTCTTATCCACGAGAGTGATGGACACATATCCCTCGCCAAATTTCAGAGCAGTTTCCACTGAATCGGTGACGCGCGTACGTGCAGCCTTGCGCTCCTCTTTGTCACCCTCGTTTGAAATGACGAGGCGATCTACAACGGCTTCGATGGTGTGTTGTTTGTAACGGTCAAGACTAATATCATCATCGAGGTTGTAAACATTCCCGTCGACACGGGCACGCGCGAAACCAGCCTTGCGGATTTCCTCAAAGACCGCCTGATACGTTCCCTTACGAGCGCGTACCAGTGGAGAAAGAATCAAAATGCGTGTCCCCTCGGGAAGCTTCTCGATCTGATCGACGATTTCCTGGGCGGATTGCTTCACCACCTCGCGGCCGCAAATGGGACAGTGCGGAATACCGGCGCGCGCGAACAAAAGCCTCAGATAATCATAGATTTCGGTAACAGTACCCACAGTCGAGCGGGGATTATGCGAGGTGGATTTCTGGTCAATGGAAACAGCGGGGGAGAGGCCCTCAATGTGGTCCACATCCGGCTTGTCCATCTGCCCAATGAACTGACGCGCATACGCAGAGAGCGACTCTACATAACGGCGCTGACCTTCGGCAAAGATTGTATCGAAGGCAAGCGAAGATTTCCCCGATCCAGATAAGCCAGTGATCACAACAAACTTGTCACGCGGAATCTCAACAGTGATGTTCTTGAGATTGTGCACGCGTGCGCCAACCACACGAATCGAATTAGATGTCATAAATTAGCCTTCTTAAGAAGTGGGAAAAGCGAATTAATTATAGCACATTTGTTTCATTTATCAGGAATTTTGTGCTTTTCTCACTGAGTAATTTCAATACTTCGCGGTTTCCGCGAACCTTTATTATACCAACCGCTTTTGGATGTTTTGAAATTCTGATTCAATTCATATAAAGGTTGAGCCTTCAAAAAGATTGCGAAAATGCCCTTCAATAATGAAATTAGTTGCATGTTATACTCCCTGCAACTTCTAAAACCCGTCGGGGTTATGTTTCATAGACCCTGCCGGTAGGGACCAAACGTGCCGGAACTCGAATTCAATGAAGAAGATGTGTTGACCCGTGCCTCAGAGGGTGACCGCGATGCATTTGGTCTGCTCTATGAGCGTTACATCGACCGTATCTTCAACTACGTTTACTACCGAACGGGGAACCTCCATGACGCGGAGGACCTCACCGCCCGCGTCTTTCAACGGGCGATGAATCACATTCAAAATTACACAGATCGCGGCGTCCCATTTTCCGCCTGGTTGTATCGCATTGCGCACAACCTGGTTGCCAACTGGCATCGTGACCGAAGCCGACGGCAGGAAATCCCGATCAACGATGTGCCTGTGCTTCCCTCGAAAGGGGACCACCCGGAAAGAAATTTGGTCCGCTCACAGGAACAGGATTCGCTTCTAAGACTCATCCGCCGCCTGCCCGCCGAACGCCAGAATCTGCTTATCCTGAAGTTCGTCGAGAACATGTCGAACGCGGAAATTGGTGCCATTATGGGACGCAGCGAAGGCGCTGTAAAAAGTCTCTATCATCGTACTCTTCTGGCGCTCCGTGATCAATTAGGCGACCAGAGCATCAATCTGGAAAATGAGTAACCAAAATACTGGATCGTCGTCATGTTTAACGATCAACGAGTTAATATTATGTTGAGAAGTAAGCCTACACTTTCTGATGATCAAATCAATGCGCTCGAAGCGCATCTGGCAGGGACGCTCCGACCTGTTACACCTCCCAACGAGGTTGTTCAGCGTCTGAGGGAGCGAATTCGTTTCCCCCAACCGGAGCAGATCGTTTCACGTCTCCGTGACTGGGAGAGGATGTTTTTTGTGCTGGGTGGAGTGATGTCTGGAATGCTGGTGCTGATCACCCTGGCGCGTGCCTTTTACTATTTGGTTGGAAGAAAACAAATGTGAGTGATCTTAAAAAGATAGACCCTAACAGTCTTCCGGACCATTGGGGTCTATTTCATTTAACTCTTTGCAGAATTTTCTTGCCTCTGCAACCAAATCTGCATCGACCGGCAATTTGAATTCTTCCGTCACGCGCAACGTTAAATGATCAGCGATCCGCTTTAAGTCGGGGGAAAGACTCGAATCCTCTTTGAGCAGGTTCAACAAATCGTACGCGCTCGTGCTGGGAGGTCGAATCCCGCGCCGGGTCAAATATTCCCGAATCGCAATACCGGCTGCACGTCGTGCACAGACGCGGGCCTGACCTTCGTTCCCGCGCGTCCGGGCCTGTTCCGCTTTTTCAAATTCAGCTTCAATGTTTAATTGCCAGCTCATAAGAATGGATTATACCTTCGCGTTATAATCATCAAAACGTTTTCTTTTGCGATTGGGATTATGGGGAGTTCTGCAACGCAATGGAAATCAGGAGAGAGAAATGAAACTTTTGTTATTTCGCATCATGGCGGCAATGACAGTATTGGGTCTTGCAATGATTGCCTGCTCATCGTTTTCACCTACTGTAAATGCAACGGCAACTGCAGTTCCTACATCGCCTCAGGGACAGGGTGGAGAACAGGTGGCGGGAGGAACCAGGATTGTCAGCGGCAGTGTCACCTACACAAACGCTTTCTTTACAGAAGGGGTTGCTGAGCCGGAGATTATCCTGGAAGATCAGGGTGGGTTTGTCCAGCGTGATCGTAAGTTCATTATCCCAGTTGAGTCACAGGTCATTGGTCAAATCACCTCTGATTTTTATACTTCGCCGTTCACCTATAGTTTAGCTCTTCCTGAAGAGCCAAATGGAACTTTGCATGATGTCGATCATGACGGCAAGAAGGAGACCGGCGTGATGGTCTTTGCAATTGCCTATTGGACGAACACCTGGGGCGATCCTTATTTGGAGCGCCGCGATCTCATGGGAGGCGCGTGGTCATCGGCTTATGCCTCCACCAAGGTGAGTGATAATCCTGCAAGTTATCTCGAAGTATATGGCGGCAAATATCTCGTCTATGCACCGGATGATCAGCAGCAATTCCCCTCTGATTTTGGAGCCGATAAAAAACTTTTCACCGATGATGATCCGATCATGGATCTCGCCGCGGGCTGGTCGGTGATCGATATGGACCAATCTCCTTTTGTTGTTGACCGTTCCGAAAAGCCAACGATCGATCTCATCGAGCCGGAAAGCACCGCTCTGGATGATTTCTCCCAGCTTTCTTATACGGAAGCATTCGATAAAATGCTCGAAAAGTTCACGAATGAATACGCGTTCACGGAGCTAAAAAAGATCGATTGGGCCGCAAAAGGGAAGGAGTTCCGTCCGCGTTTTGAAGAGGCAGAAAAGAACAGCGACCCGCATGCCTACGCACTGGCACTGCGTGATTTCCTGTGGTCGATCCCGGATACGCACATCGGATTTGATCAGTCCCTGCTCAATAATGACTTTGTTACTGAAACAGAAGGTGGCCTGGGGATTGCCATGCGCGAAACCGACGACGGTAAGATCATTGCCAACTTCATTTTGACGGGTGGACCGGCTGACAAGGCTGGAATGAAATGGGGCGCGGAAATACTTGCTCTGGATGGAAAGCCCACAGCGGATGTTGTGGATGCCACTGTGCCGTGGTCGTCGCCTTTCAGTAATCCGAGTATTAAACGGTTACAACAATTGCGTTATGCGACGCGTTTCCCTCTGGATAAAGGTCAGGTCGAGGTTAGATTCAAAAACCCGGAAGGAGCCGAAAAAACGGCACCCTTGGCTGTGGTTAGTGAACGAGACAGCTTCAATGTGGGATCCTTTGATTACGGTCAACCCGCAACCTCTTTACCTGTTGAATTTTCCATCCTTCCCAGCGGGTATGGATACATTAAGGTCAGTAGTTTCTTTGATAATGATGTTCTCAGCATTCAGGTCTGGGAACGTGCCCTCAAATATTTCAACGATAACCAGATCCCGGGTGTGATCCTCGATCTGCGTGTCAATGGCGGCGGCAGTGGCTGGCTGGCAGACCAGATGGCGGCCTATTTCTTTGATAAGGAAATCGTAGTTGGGAATACTGCCAGGTACAGCAAGGATACCGGCAAGTTTTACATGGATCCGGGCGATGAGACCCGCATGATCCCACCGCGTCCTGCACTTCAATATAGCGGACCCGTCGCGGTGATGGTGGGACCTGCCTGTGCCAGTGCCTGCGAATTCTTTTCTTATAATATGACGATCAACAACCGCGCCATCATTGTCGGACAATACCCCTCCGAGGGTGCGGGGGGAAGCGTGGAACAGTTCCTGATGCCCGAGCGAATCTACACTCAAATGACCATTGGTCGCGCGGTGGATGCGAACGGCGATATTCACCTGGAGGGAAAGGGCGTTGTTCCAACTGTTAAGGTGCCAGTTACTGTCGAAACGCTGCAAAAGCAGGCTAATGGCGAGGATGTCGTTTTGGAAGCGGCTGAAAAAGCTCTGAGTCAACAATAATTGTTAAGAACAGGCGCCCACTCTAATCCATGATTCAGAGTGGGCGCGTCACTTCAATCGCAGGGTAAGCAAGTCATCTTATAGTTATTTTTCCAAAGGAGATCGTTTATGAAAACCAGAGGGTATATTCCAAAGTTTGTCATGATCATCAGTGGGCTTCTCTTATTGTCTTGTTTATTGCCCGGTATGATTCCGCTGAATGGCGAACCAGCAACTGCTATGCCAACGATGGAAAAGAATGCTGATAACGTGATTAAAGTATTGACCAGCAATAATTATGTGCGATTGGAAGCACTCGCCAAGGAACAATACACAGAGCAGGATTTTGCCAAGCCAGATACTCTTACATTCACGGTAAACATTACAGATGATAAGCCCACCTATTTTAGTTACGCATGGTGTGCCGTCGATGATGCAACGTTACAAAATAATTTCCAACATATAGACGTGAGTCTTTATTTCAACGAAAAAAAGCTTGGTAGCGATGTCGTACATACCCTGTCATTTACCTCAGCAAATAATCTGCACTGCGCTGATTTTGGGGTATTGATGACGGACTGGCCCAATGGCCAGTATAAATTGAAAGCTGTAGCTACCTTCAATGATAAGATTAACGATGGAATGGCGGATTATGCAGCGGGTGATTATGTGTTTGAGTACAATGTGACAGTGACGAAGAGTGAAAAAAAGACGCCGTCGCCGTCTTAATGATTAATCAAAAAATCTATATTTCAATAACGTCCATACTGCCTCAAACGCATCTTTAAGCTTGATCTTTTTCCCTTGAGAATAATCGCGCGGATTGAAAGAGATTGGCACTTCAAAAATGCGATGCTTACGCTTCAACACCTTGGCAGTAAACTCCGGTTCGAAATCGAATCGTTTAGCCCGGATGTTCATTCCTTCGATCACCTCACGGCGGAATACTTTATAACCAGTTTCCATGTCGGTCAGGATGGTGTTGTACAAAATATTGGTCATAAACGTCAACAGACGGTTCGCCATAAGATGCCAGAACATGGTCACACGATGAGGCGCGCCGAGAAACCGTGAGCCATAGACCACATCAGCTTTCCCTTCCTCGATGGGCCGCAGGAGAACAGGATAGTCGCGTGGATCGTATTCGAGATCGGCATCCTGGATTAGCAGGATATCCCCCTGGGCTGCCCTCCAACCCGTCACCACGGCCGCGCCTTTTCCCTGATTCCGTTCATGGAGAATAACTCGTACTTTTTTCTTGCCATCTAATTTTTGGAGGATATCGCGGGTCCCGTCTTTGGAACCGTCATCTACGACAATAATTTCCTTCGCAAGTTTTGTAGATTGTACTCGTTTGAGGATTTCCCCGATATTTTCAACTTCATTGTAGACTGGTATGACGACGGATAGGTTCATAGTGCTGCAAATTATATACGATTATGGTCCATTGGATTGATCTAACGTAAATGCAATCTCGCAGAAGCTGAGATTGATGGAAGAAGCATTATAATTTGGGCGCACTCAAAAATTTTACTTAATGGAGCATCCCCAACGGGAGGCGATATGAACAATCCCCTCGGAAGACCATCAGCAGGCCCAGCCTTGTTTTCACCACCGCCCATCAATTCAGTGGAAGATACGGGTTTATCTCCCCTTTGGTTACAGGATCTGGCACTAAAAATTCTTTACTCGCAGGGCTATATGAGTGGCTTTAAAATCGCTGAACTGATTGCCTTGCCGTTCGCCGGTATCACGGATGGTATTTTGGAAGCATTGAAGCGCGAGAAAATGTTGGAAGTGAAATCCTCTCAAGGTGGCTTGGGCGAAGGAGCGTATACCTATGGGATTACGGGAGCAGGTATTATTCGCGCTCGTGAAGCACTGGAGCGCAGTCAATACGCTGGACAGGCACCGGTGCCTTTCGAAGTCTATAACGAAGCCATCCGCCGCCAAAAGACCGGGCGTATGGCCGTAACCTCCCGTATGATGCGTCAACTCCTCTCACAGATGGTTATTTCTGAATCCACATTCCAACGGTTAGGCCCTGCGCTCAATTCAGGCACATCCATTTTCATGTATGGTCCTCCGGGCAATGGCAAGACCAGTGTGGCACGCGCATTCGGCAGTCTCGTACTGACTCAGTCCATGTATATTCCTTTCGCTTTGTATCTCGATGGACAGGTGATCAAGGTTTACGATCAGGTCAGCCACAAGCTCGCGCCGGATGCAGAACTTCCAAACACGGCCGGCAGTACGGGCAACCTGCGGACGAGTCAACGGCGTGATCCGCGCTGGGTGAAAATACGGCGTCCCTTCATTGTGGTCGGCGGCGAATTGACGTTGGAAGGTCTTGATCTTGTTTATGATGAAGTCCATAAATTTTATGAAGCACCCTTCCAGGTTAAAGCCAATGGCGGCATATTGCTAATCGATGACTTTGGACGCCAGCAGGTGCGACCGCGTGACCTGCTCAACCGCTGGATCGTCCCGCTCGAAAACCGTGTGGATTTCCTCGCGCTCCACAACGGACGGAAAGTGGAAGTGCCCTTCGACGTTTTGATCGTGTTCTCCACCAACCTCCCGCCAAAAGATCTGGTGGATGAGGCCTTCCTGCGGCGCTTGCGCCACAAGATCGAGATTGGTGATCCTTCCTATGAGGAGTACCGGGAAATTTTCAAGCGCGTCGCCCAGGATAAAAAGGTGGAATATAGCGATCAGGGACTGGCGTATTTGTTGCAGGAGTGGTATATCAAACGTAATCGCAAGTTGCGCGCCTCTCATCCACGCGATCTTTGCGATCAGATCCTTGATATCTCGAGTTACCTTTCTGTGCCTCCGATCATGTCGCGTGATATGCTAGACCGCGCCGCAAAAGCCTATTTCGTCGACATTTAATCACTTTGTCATTGCGAGAAGGGTGCTTTTCCTGACGACACTTGCACCCGATTTGCTACACGGCACCGGCGCCCGTGCGGTGAGCAAATCGTGCTTTTGGTGCAGTGCAGGTGAACCATCTCTGCTTGTTGTATGAGATTGCTTCGCCGTTACGCGGCTCGCAATGACATTTATTTTTTTATCATGCTCACCTCATTACCTCAACCCATTATCTTCGCTCACCGTGGTGCCTCTGCTCATGCGCCAGAGAATACATTGGCCGCATTTGAATTGGCATTGGCAGAAAATGCCGATGCCATCGAGCTGGATGTGAAATTATCCGCGGATGGACATGCCATCGTGATTCATGATCCAACAGTAGATCGGACAACAGGTAGTCATCACCGCGTAAAGGATTTGCCTCTTAGAGAACTGCGGGCGTTGGATGCAGGGAGTTTTTTTTCTGAAAAATTTCATGGGGAGAAAATTCCCACTCTGGAGGAAGTTTTTGAGGCTGTTGGAAAGCGTACTTTTATCAACGTCGAGTTGACAAATTACAATACGCCACATGATCAATTGGTTGAAACAGTTTGCACGCTAGTCAAGAAATGTGGATTGGAAGAACATGTGATGTTTTCTTCTTTCTTTGTATACAATCTTTCGAAGGCGCGCGCCTATCTACCTGAGGTTCCAAGAGGCTTGCTGGCTTTTAATGGTTGGCTGGGCGCCTGGGCGCGTTCCTTTGGTTTTGCTTTCGGAAAGTATCAGGCATTGCATCCCTATCTGGCAGATGTAACTTCTCAACAGGTTCAGCGGGTGCATCGGCTGAATCGGCGTATTCATGTGTGGACAGTCAATGCGGCGGAGGATATGCGCCGTTTATTTCATTGGGGTGTGGACGCGATTTTCACGGATGATCCGCAGCTGGCGGCACAAGTGAGAGGCGAATCAAAATGAGGTTGAAGATCGACCCTTTAAACAGCAATCGATTTGCAGCTTGGAAAAGAAGCGTGACTGATCGAGTGGGGGGGGAAAGTAGTTGAGACGTTCTTTAACTCTGCTGACGGTTGTATCCGCACTGACCCTTGTCGCATCCCTGCTCAGGCCGATCCCTGCGGCGCAAGCCGAAGCGCGCCTCCAAACTTCGAAGGCTCAGGCTGTCCTTGCAGCCATGACTCCCGAGGAACGAGTAGGGCAATTATTCCTGGTCACATTTCAAGGGACGGAAACCCATGACCAAACGCAGATTTACGATTTGATTGCGAATCATCATGTGGGTGGTGTTGTACTGCTGGCAGGAAATGATAACTTTCTTCCTGAACCCGATACGATTTTGAGCGCACACCAATTAATCGGCGCATTGCAAACCGTTGAAGCAAACGCTCCAACCACTGCTCAATCCGGAGGCGCTGCGCAGGCAAATAATTCCTTCGTGCCATTATTTATTGGGATTTCCCAGGAAGGCAACGGAGCGCCATACGATCAAATTTTAAGTGGATTGACGCCACTTCCTAATCCCATGGCGATCGGTGCAACATGGAACACGGAAATGGCCCAACAGGTTGGTGCCGTCATGGGGAATGAACTGAGTACCTTGGGCTTCAACTTGTATTTGGGACCCTCACTTGATGTAGTTGAAGCGCCGAATCCCTCGGCACAAATTGATCTGGGACCGCGTGTGTTTGGTGGTGATCCGTTCTGGGTGGGAGAAATGGGACATTCTTACATCACAGGTTTGCATATGGGAAGCAACTCACGTATGGTGGTAGTTGCCAAGAATTTTCCGGGTCGCGGCGACTCAGACCGCTCCCCAGAGGAGGAAGTGGCGACTGTTCGAAAAACACTTGAGCAATTGAAGCAGGTTGAGCTAAATCCATTTTTTACGGTTACAAATTCGACCGATACGAATGGACTTGCAGATGGTCTGTTCGTCTCACATATACGGTATCAGGGATTTCAGGGAAATATTCGGGCGACCACGCGTCCCGTCAGTCTGGATGAATCGGCACTTTCGACCATCATTTCTTTGCCTGAATTTTCCAATTGGCGTGCAAACGGGGGATTAATCGTAAGCGATGCGTTGGGCAGCCAGGCATTGCGGCATTTTTATTCGCAAAGCGGAGAAAACTTTTCACCACGTTCCGTGGCGAGGGATGCCTTCCTGGCGGGTAATGATCTGCTTTACCTTGGCAACATCGCTTCTGAAGATCAGAATGAGGATACCTACACCGCCACTTTGGGAATACTTGATTTTTTTGCGCAGCAATATCGGGCTGATCGCACCTTTGCACAGATGGTCGATGCAGCAGTGTTGAGAATTCTTTCTCAAAAGTTTCGCATGTATGATACATTTACACTTTCCAATATTCTCACACCAGAAAATGGATTAGCAACGATTGGTACGTCGCAGGAAGCCGTTTTTGAAGTTGCGCGCAATGCCGCGACGCTGATTAACCCTGACGCACAAGAATTAAATACATTATTACCAAGACCACCTAATCAGGCTGACCGCATCGCTTTTTTGACCGATAATTCGAATTACAAACAATGTACCACCTGTCTATGGCAGGAAGGTCTCTCCGCAGATGCACTTCAAAAGGCGGTACTGCGTTTATACGGACCCGCCGGAACCGGACAGGTATTTACGAGCCGCCTCAATTCTTTCCCACTGAAAGAACTTGAGTTGATGTTGAACGGAGAAAGCCAGACGGATATCGAAGCCATCCTTGACCGCTCAAACTGGATTGTGATTTCTTTGAGTGATGTTAGCAATGGGCAGATTGCTTTGCTGAGACGCTTCTTTTCCGAACGTCCGAACTTGATCCGGAATAAGAATGTGATTCTGTTCTCATTCACAGCTCCGTACTACCTCGACCCCACAGATATTTCCAAGCTTACGGCCTATTATGCACTCTATAGTAAGCAGCCTGCGTTTGTTGAAGTTGCAGCGCGTTTACTCTTCCAGGAGATCACTGTCCAAGGTTACTCACCTGTCTCGATCCCGGCCGTAGGATATGATCTCATCACGGCCATGTCGCCTGATCCTAATCAACTCATTCCACTTTCTTTGGATCAAGAAGTGGAAGCTACCCCAACCAGCGAAACACCTACATCAGAAGCAATCCCTACTCAAACGGAGATTCCGTTATATCGTATTGGCGATACCATAGCTCTTAAAGCAGGACCTATCCTCGATCATAATCAGCATCTTGTCCCCGATGACACACCCGTACGCTTCACAATGACCACTGTAGAGGGAGATGGCTCAATCTTGCAACAGGTGGAGTCAAACACGGTGGATGGTGTGGCGCGTGCTTCCTTCAAGATTAATAAACCCGGCGAAGTTGAAATAAAGGCAGTCAGTGAGCCGGCCCTGGACTCTGTAGCTCTCCGATCTGTTTTTGGACCTAATGAAGGCGCGGCAGTGACAGTGGTTGTTCCCACAGGCACCATGGCACCAGAAACTCCAACGCCAACAGCAACACCCATAGTTCAAAATGATCTCATTTCCCCGGAGGGCTATCCGCGACTTGGCATCTGGTTGCTCGTTATGCTGGCAGTTTTTGGTGGCGCATTATTAATGTTTTGGGCGGTAAGCCGGATCGTTTCCCGTCGCTGGGGGTTACGATGGGCGTTATCTGTTTTCCTGGGAGGATTGGCCGCGTACAACTATCTCGCGTTGGATTTTCCCGGCGCGGCAGATTGGATCGCGACCACCTCAGGCGCGTTCGGTGTATTGCTCTTAACGTTTGCGGGAGAGTTAATTGGGGCTTTGGGGGCGTGGGTCTGGATGCAGCTCCTTAGCGGACCAAGGTCGCAAGAAGACTGACCAAAAATAGAACTGCAGCGCTCCATGCCAGAGTCGCCTCGGGGGTGTTTGCAAGATAATCCCAAATGGGCTGCGGACGAGCGCGCCGCACAGTGATCGGGACGGTGGGTGCTTCGGTATATCCCAGCAGGGCTTTACGAAATTCATTGATGGTCTCAGGTCGTTCGTCTGGATGCAGGGACATGGCCCACAATACGGCTCGCTCTGTGCGCGGGGAAATGTCAGAATTAATTTGTCGTAGCGGAACCAGGCTGTCAGGGTGAAGGAAACGTTTTCGAGCGTCGGCAGGTGGTTCGTTTGTAAGCAGGTGATAGAGTGTGGCGCCAAATGAATAAATATCGGAGCGAATGTCAGTATGAATATCGCTTCCGCCATATTGTTCGAGCGGTGTATAGAGTGCAGTGCCTTGTCCCTGAATGATCGTGATCGTGACCTCTTCCGGGGCAAGGATTTTCACGAGTCCAAAATCCACCAATTTGATCAGTCCATGTGGCATGAGCTTAAGATTGCTGGGTTTGATATCACGATGAACAATCGGTGGTTCCTGGCTGTGTAAGAAGAAGAGTCCGTTGGCGACTTGATCGGCCCAGGAGAGAACGTCAGTCTCTTTGAGGAAGAATTTTTTTCGACGCGCTTCCATCAGCAGAGCCCGCAAGTCATCACCTGGAACATAATCCATTACCAGGTAATCGCGCGGCCCATTTGAAAAGAAATCTGAAACTTTCGGCAGGTTGGGATGATCAAGACGCGCGAGAACGGTTGCCTCGCGCAGGAACTGTTCGCGGGCCTCATCGCGGATATTTTCTGGGAGGGCGCGGTCATATTCGACCTCTTTTAACGCGCATTGGCGGCCCTTGAGACGAATGTCATCGGCGAGATAAATGGATCCCATTCCGCCTTGACCAATCCGCTCGCTGATCTTGTAGCGGCCGCGCAATACCTCCCCATTCTTCAGGGGTGGAAGCAATGCTTCTCCTTTTGGCTCGACTGAATCATCGCAATGCTTCTGACAGATCTGTTTCGGCGTGAGTTCTGCACAGAAACGCGTCTTTATGCTATATTATTATAATACGGCTTGTTGGCTTCTTTCCAAATTATTAGGTTAAGGTTATTTTCAGCGAAAAGCGATGTGAGTTTAGAATTTGATCATATCACAGCGACATATATTTTTTGTTAAGATCGTAAAACGCATTCTATGAAACTCATGAACAGATCACCGGAAGAATATCCTTTGTTGGTTGCTCAGGAGGGACCTTTAAAAGGTCACCGCTGGCAATTGAGTCAGACGATTGTATTGGGACGCGAAGCCTCCTGCGATGTGGTGGTGGCTGACCGCCAGATCTCGCGGTTTCACGCGCGCGTTACACCCACCCCGGAGGGAGTCATCCTTGAAGATTTGGGCAGCAAGAATGGGACTCACCTGAATGGGATGCCATTGACCGCTCCGGTCGTGCTTCAGGACGGTGACCTCGTATCGGTTGCAATGGCCCAGCAATTTCTCTTCCTCACTTCCGACGCGACCATGCCACTCCTCGAGGGTTCGGGTCAACCCGGACGCTTGATGATGGATCAAAAATCGAGGCGCGTCTGGGTGAATCAACAACAACTCGTCCCGCCGCTCTCCGCCCAGCAATTCAAATTACTCTGGCTGTTGTATGAGAGTCATGGACAGGTTGTCAGCCGCCCTGACCTGGTTTCCACCGTCTGGGGAGATGAGCAGGCAGTTGGGGTCTCAGACCAGGCGTTGGACGCGCTGATCCGCCGTTTGCGTGACCGGCTAGCCGCGCTTGACCCGACTCATCAATATATCGATACTGTGCGAGGACACGGGATACGACTGGATAATCCTCCCAGTTAATAAATCTTACTTGACGAAATGCCTCCCGCTGAAAGCGGGAGGCATTTTTCATGTTGGCAGCCCGTAACTTTTTTGGGTTTTTGACGACTATTTAGATGAAACCAATCAAGTTCAATTCAGAGGCAAATATGAAAATCATCAATCGTTTCAAAGTTCTTTCTTTCTTTTTGATCGCAGCCTATTTGTTGGTTGCCTGTGGTGGTACTCTTCCCTCGTCCGCAGCTTCTGCGAAGGGACCAAAAGTGGATGCAAGTATCGTGGCCTTCACCGGCATTGTTGAAGCCATGAATGATACGCAATGGACCGTGAGTGGCCAAATCCTGACCCTTGACCCGCAAGTTTCGCTCGATCCCAACATCGGTGTGGGCGACCGGGTGAAAGTGGAAGCAAATGTCTCAGCGGATGGTTCAGTTGTTGCACTAAAAGTCGAGTCGCCGGCCAGTGATGACGCGGTTTCCACGCCTTCTGCCGACGCGAACAGTACTCCAGATCGAGTGGGAACGCCCTTGGTCGATGTAAGCTTAACCCCGGAGGTGAGCAGCACGTCTGATCCTTTTTCCACTCAAGCTGCAGGCAACGCTCAGAACGAAATCTTTGGTGCCGTGGAATCGTTGACTACCGATACGATCACCATCAACGGCGTGACCTATCCCTTAGCGAACTTCACCGAGATCAAAGACATTGTGGCGGTAGGAGATCAAGTGAAGCTGCATGTGATCCCCAATGCCGATGGAACCTTCACAGTGCGCGAGATCGAAAAATCGGCTGTGACCACAATTGACGACCATTCCAGCAATTCGAACGGTTCAGATGATGGTCCGAATCACGATGTCAATGATGACAATTCCAGCAGCTCGAACAGCAATGGTTCTGACGATGGTCCAAACCACGATAGCAACGATGATAATGGTGGAAGCGGCGGGAATAGTGGCTCGGGTGGCGGTTAGGAAATATCAAATAGTAGTTCGACCCAGGCAGGCTGTTTTACGGGCCGACCTGAGTGATATACTTTCCATGATAGGTTATGGATCTCAACCTCAAATTTTGTAGCCCGGGGCCGGACAAATGATGTCAGTTTTCGATGAACGCCAGGCACTGGATGGTTTACAAAGATTGGACTCACAAGCCATCAGTGCCATTTATGACCAATATTTTTCTGAAGTCTATCGTTATGTCCGTTACAGGATCAACGATGATCGGACGGCAGAGGATATCGCCAGCGATGTTTTTGTGCGCCTGTTGGAAGCGGCGCAGAAAAAACAAGGACCGCAATCCAGCCTCAAGGGTTGGTTGATCGCAACTGCCTCTCATTCCGTGAATGATCATTTGCGTCGGCAATATCGCAGACCTGTCGAAGCCTTGTCCGACTCTATCGCAGATGGCAGGCCCTGTATCCATTTAGAAGTGGACTCAAGGGAACAGAATCGAATGGTGCAAAGCGCTTATGCTCAATTGACCTCCGAACAACAGCATGTGCTGGCTTTGCGTTTTGGGCAGGGATACTCCCTCGAAGAGACCGCCGCATACTTGAAGAAAAATATCAACGCTGTAAAAGCTCTCCAATTCCGGGCACTGGCTTCGCTCCAGCGGCAGATCGGGGAGGTAAATTATGATTAATTTATACGAAGTTTTGGAAGTTTGCCTGCAGGAACTTGAACAAGGCGCGGATATTGAGACTGTTCTATTCCGTTATCCTGACCTAGCCGATGAATTGCGCCCGATTCTTGAAACCTCCGTGGATGCCAGTAAAATGGCGGTCCCAGCACCCTCAGAGGCGGTCATACGACGCAATCGTGCCAAAGTGCTTCGGCATGCCGTGCAGATGCGTGAGGCGAAAGCCAATCCAGCGGGACGGATCTGGTTTGCCTCCATGCGCCGGGTTGCCGTCACGCTGGCTGTTCTGGTGGTGCTTTTTGCAAGTGGAACGGGTCTGGTGCGCGCGGCTTCCACGACATTGCCGGGCGATAATTTGTATCCGGTCAAACGGACCTGGGAAGATGTGCTGGTGGCTTTCACATTCAATGGGCAGCAGCGGGATGCGCTGGAGATCGAACATGAGAATGAACGACTCCAAGAGCTACAGGAGCTCTTTGCAGAAGGCCGCTCCGCGAAAGTGGATTTTGCTGGCTCAGTCACCAGTCAAAACGGGACCGATTGGGTGATCTCCACCGTCCCGGTCATCATCTCAGGCCAAACCGAAATCCGCGATCAAGGGCAAGTGATTGGGGTCGGCAGTGCTGTGCGGGTGAAGGGACAGACTCTAGATAACAACGTTGTCCTAGCGGAAAGAATTGAATTATTACCCGCCGGTGCGAAACTCCCTGAAGTGCCTGATGAGCCAGAAATTGAACCGGAAAACCATGAGGGATCAAATCAACAAAATGAGGATAACTCCGGGTCAGGGTCTGATGGTGAAGTACCAACAGTTGAAGAGACGAAAAGTCCTGAGTCTGGATTTCAGCCAAAGAATGAATCCTTGAATGGCACTGTCCATTTGATGGAAGGGAACGTGTGGGATGTCAATGGCATTCCCATGGATGTAAGTTCCGCTGAGATCAAGGGAACGCCAAGCATAGGCGCGTCTGTGAAAGTGGAAGGATATTACGACGTGAATGGCGTGTTCATTGTGAAAAAGATTGAGTTTGAAAGCAGTGGCTCCGGTAATGACAATGGGTCCGGAGTAGATGATAGCAGCAATAACAATGACAACAGCGGGAGTAACAGCAACAGCAATGACGATGGCAGCAGTCATAATAGCACTGATGACTCCGGAGGAGGCGGAAGCAACAGCGGTTCCGGTGGGGACTGAGGCGGTGGTAATGATTAACGATTGATAAAAGACTTGCACAGAAACCTGTGCAAGTCTTTTTAATTCTTACTTGTAAGATGGGAAAAAATAGAGTACAGTTGGCTAGCACGTTCGTTCTAACTACAAAACCTTGCGAAGGTTTTGGAACACCATCCAACCCAGGAAAGCCGAACCTTCGCAAGGTTCATCTCAAGAGAGATTTTAAATGGCCGATTCAAATTTTTATCTTGGACGTGAGTACGATCCCCTTAAGCAGACTGTTACAGAAAAAGAAATTACCTACGATCCCGCTGATTTGACCACCCACGCGGTCGTTACCGGCATGACGGGTTCTGGCAAAACGGGGTTGTGTATTGTTTTGCTGGAAGAAGCTGCCTTGCAGGGGATTCCTGCCATTATTATTGATCCGAAGGGTGATCTCACCAATCTATTATTGCATTTTCCCAATCTGGCTCCGCAGGATTTTCAGCCCTGGATCGATGCGGACCTGGCACGGCGCGCCGGCAAAAGCCTCGAACAGGTTTCCACAGATGCCTCCACCTCATGGCGCGAGGGCTTGAAAGAATGGAGTATTCCTCAGGAGCGAATCCTTGCTCTGAAGAATGCTGCACAATTTGCGATATTCACCCCGGGCTCAGATGCCGGAATTCCAGTGAGCGTACTATCTTCACTGGCAGTGCCAGAAATCTCGTGGCAGGAGCACCGCGAAGTTTTGCGCGAAAAAATTACGAGTACCGTCACGGCGTTGCTGGGATTGGTTGGATATGACG
>Ga0065707_10081988_pt1 | contig 26046 bp, 22 predicted proteins | sample SwiRhicommuniRL3_FD_59094 | JGI IMG/M metagenome (GOLD analysis project Ga0065707, IMG submission 59094) | Switchgrass rhizosphere bacterial communities from Rose Lake, Michigan, USA - RL3 v2 (version 2) | ecosystem: Host-associated > Plants > Roots > Rhizosphere > Soil | place: East Lansing...
CTGCGCCGCCCCGCTGTGCCAGCGCGCGCTTGTCGGCCGACGAAGCCGAGCCGATGACCTGCGCGCCCAGTGCCACCGCGATCTCCACTGCCGCATAACCGACCGCGCCGCCCGCACCCAGCACCAGCACCGTTTCACCCGCCTTGATGGCGCCGCGATGGACCAGGGCATGGTAGGCGGTCACATAGCTGACGCGAAAGATGGCGGCGGTCGCGAAGTCCATCGCGTCGGGGATGACGCTCGCGCGGTGCGCGGGAACGATCGCCGCCTGTGCGAGCGCGCCGCCCATCGCGCTCGCCATCACCCGCTTGCCCAACAGCGCCGGATCGACTCCGTCGCCGACCGCCTCGACGATGCCGGCGAACTCGCTGCCCGGTACGAAGGGCAGGGGCGGCTTCACCTGATAGCCGCCCTGTGCGGTCAGCACGTCGACGAAGCTGATTCCCGCGCAGCGTACGGCGATCCGGATGGCGCCCGGACCCGGCGATCCGGGGTCGAAGAGCCGGATGGTGTAGCTTTCCGGATCCCCGAAGCGGTCCACCATTATCGCCTGTGTCGCCATGGCTGCTCTCCCGTTTGGCGCCGGTCTGCCGCGCAGCAGCCGACGCCGTCAAGCATCCGATCGAAGAGAGGCGGTTGCCGGACAGAGATATCTAGCTTAGTTATCGAACTATAGTCTGGAGAGGAGCTGACGACGCTGTGAACTTCGACTTGTCCGACGAGCAGAAGATGCTCGCCGAGCAGGCGCGAGGCCTGTTGGCCGAGCAATCGTCGCCCGACCGCCTCCGCGCGCTGATCGATCAGCATGCTGAATGGGACGAGCCCCTGTGGCGAGCGCTGGCGGAGCTCGGCTTCCTGGGCGCGGCGGTGCCCGAAGCCTATGGGGGCCTCGGCCTCACCGAGCTCGACCTCGGCGTCCTTTCCCAGGAACTGGGGCGCGCCAATGCCGGGGTGCCCTTCTTCTCCTCGCTCGTGCTCGCCGCCACTGCGATCCGCCTTGCGGGCAGCGAGGCGCAGAAGACGCGCTGGCTGCCGCGCCTGGCCTCGGGCGAGACGATCGCTACCTTCGCCTATTGCGAGGGCGCGGACGGCTGGGACGGCGGCGTGCTGCGCACCACCTTCGACGGCGCGGCGGTCAGCGGTGTCAAGCACCCGGTCGCCGACGCGGGTGTAGCATCGCTCGCCGTGGTGCTGGCCTCACGCGATGGCGCGCCGTCTCTGGCGCTGGTGGAGCTGGACGGGCCCGGCGTCTCGCGTCTCAGGCTGGACAGCTTCGATCAGCTGCGTCCCCACTATCGCCTCGGCTTCGACGGCACGCCGGCCGAACCGCTGGGCGCCGTGCCTGGCGCGCGCGCGATCGAGGAGCTGTTCGACCGCGCCGCCGTGCAGGCCGCGTTCGAAGGGGTGGGTGGAGCCGATGCCTGCCTCGCCATGGCGCTCGCCTACGCCCGGGAGCGCCAGATTTTCGGCCGCCCGCTCGCGGGCTACCAGGCGATCAAGCACAAGCTGGCCGACATCGCCAAGGATGTCGAGCTTGCCCGGTCCAACGCCTATTATGCTGGCTGGGCGGCCAGCGAGAATGCCGACAAGCTGCCGCTGGCGGCGTCCGCCGCGCGACTGAGCGCGATCGCCACGTTCGAAAAGGCGGCGCGCGAGAATATCCAGGTGCATGGCGGCATCGGCTACACCTTCGAGGCCAATTGCCATTTCTACTACCGGCGCGAACGCACGCTGGCGCTGAGTCTGGGAGGCCGCGGCCCGTGGGCCGACCGGCTGATTGCCACATTGTGCGAACCGGCCGGGGAAGGCGCCTGAACCATGGATTTCAACGATACGCCCGAAGAAGCGCGCTTCCGCGCGGAGGCACGCGCCTGGCTCGCCGCCAACGCGCCCGCGCATGAATTGCCGGTCGGTGACAAGCTGGCCGACGACGAAGAGATCCGGCGTGGCCGTGCGTGGCAGCGCGCTCTTGCGGAGGGCGGCTATACCGGCATCCTCCTGCCGCGCGAGGTGGGGGGACGCGGCGGCACCGCGCTGGAAGCCGTGGTGTTCCTGGAGGAGGAGGGCCGCTACCACCTCCCCAAAGGGCCGTATATCGGCATCGGCCAGAATATGGCGTTGCCGCTGATCGCGCAGCACGGCACGCCCGAGCAGGTCGCCCGCTTCGCGCCCCGCACGCTGACCGGCGATCTCACCTGGTGCCAGCTCTTTTCGGAGCCGTCCGCGGGGTCCGATCTGGCGGCGCTGCGCACGCGCGCGGAGCGCGACCGCGACGATTGGGTGGTGAATGGGCAGAAGGTCTGGTCGTCCTGGGCGCATCTGTCCGACTGGGGCATATTGATCGCGCGCACCGATCCGGACGTGCCCAAGCACAAGGGGTTGACCTTCTTCCTGCTCGACATGAGGACGCCCGGCGTCGAGGTGCGTCCCATCCGCCAGATTTCGGGCGCCAGCGACTTCAACGAGACCTTCCTGACCGACGTTCGCATCCCCGATAGCTGTCGCGTCGGCGGCGTCGGAGATGGCTGGAAGTGCGCGATGAGCGTGCTGATGGGCGAACGGCTGGGCCAAGGCGAGGAGAACCCGGAAAAAGGCGTCACCAAGCTCGTCCGCTACGCCGCGCAAACGCCGCGCGGGGCAGGCTCCGCGCTGGACAGCGACGCCGTGCGCCTCGCGCTGGCGGAGGCCTATGCCGAGGAGCAGGGCGCGCGCTGGCTTCAGGCGCGGCTGCGTACCATGGTGTCGCGCGGCGAGGATCCGGGCGCGATGGCGTCGATCGTGAAGCTCGCCTTTGCCAGCCGTAATCAGCGAATGGCGGGCCTGGCGCTGGAGATCCGCGGGCTCGCCGCGCTCGCACCGCCGCCCGAGGACGCGGCCACGCTCGACATCCAGTATGACTATATCTGGTCGGCCGCGCTTCGCGTGGCCGGCGGCGCGGACGAGGTGCTGCGCAACCAGATTTCCGAACGCGTGCTGGGCATGCCGGCGGAAATCCGCGCCGACAAGGATATGCCCTTCAACAAGCTGTGACCATGCCGTGCGCCTGGCGGAGTTGAGCTGACAGGAACCGAACCGATGTCGATTTTCTCCGAACTGTTGCGCGACGTGCTGGCGATCGATCCGGGCGCAGATGCGATCGAATATCGCCGCGCCTGGTATAGCTGGGGCCGGCTGGGCGATACGGTCGCGCAGGTCGGCGCAGCGCTCGACCGGCTGGGACTTGGCCGCGACGCCCGGGTGGGCGTGATGGTGCGCAACCGCCCCTCGCCATTCGCCGGGATCCTGGCGGTGATCGCGCGCGAGGCGTGCATGGTGCCGATCAACCCGCTGCTGCCAGAGGAACGGCTGTGCGCCGACATTGCCGCGCTGAAGCTGCCGGTGATCGTCGCGGAGCGCGAAGAGGTGGAGCGGGCCTGCGTGCTGGACGCGGTGCGCGCGGGCGGCGGCGCCGTGATTGTTCTCGATGGCGTGCTTGCGGGCGCGTCGCTGCTGCCCGGTGTGGAGACGTTCGGCGCCGATGTCCGGCTGGAACAGCCCGGCACGATCATCGAGATGCTGTCGTCCGGCACCACCGGAACGCCCAAGCGCATTCCGCTCAGCCGCGACGCCTTCGATCGCAGTTTTGAAAGCGCGCTGAGCTACGAGAAGGGGCGCGACGCGGGACAGGCGGCGATGCTGCGGCCCGGGGTCATGATCCTGTCCAATCCGCTCAGCCATATCGGTGGCCTGTGGGGCGCGCTCACCTGCATCGCGGGCGGGCGCAAGGGCGTGCTGCTGGAGAAGTTCACCGTCGCCGACTGGGCGGACGCGGTGAAGCGCCATCGGCCCAGGATCGCCGGCGCGGTGCCCGCAGGCCTGCGCATGATCCTCGACGCCAATATCCCGGCTGAAGACCTCTCCAGCCTGATCGCGCTACGCACCGGCGCGGCGCCGCTCGACTGGGCGACCGTCGAGGAGTTCATGGCCCGCTACGGCCTGCCCGTGCTCCAGAATTATGGGGCGACCGAATTTTCCGGGGCGGTCGCGGGCTGGAGCCTCGGCGATTTCCACAAGCACTGGCGGTCAAAGGCGGGCAGCGCCGGCCGGTTCCAGCCTGGCGTCGAGGGGCGCGTGGTCGATGCCCAAACCGGCGCGGAACTGCCCAGCGGCGAGGAGGGCGTACTGGAGATGCGCGCCGGCCAGTTCGGCAATGGCGGCGCCTGGGTGCGCACGACCGACCGCGCGGTCATCGACGCCGACGGCTTCCTCTTCATCCGGGGACGCGCCGACCTCGCCATCATCCGCGGCGGGTTCAAGGTGCATCCCGACGATCTCAATGCCGTCTATGGGCGGCATCCCGCCATTCGCGAAGCGGTGACGGTGGCGGTGCAGGACCGGCGACTGGGCGCGGTCCCGGTGATGGCGATCATCCTGCGCGAAGGGGCTGCGACGCCGGGCGAGGCGGAACTGCGCGCTTATGGGCGGGCGAATCTGATGCCCTATCAGGTGCCAGAGCGCTTCCTGATCGTGGACGACGTGCCCCGCACGCCGTCGATGAAGCCCGCGCTGCCGCAGGTCCGTGCGCTGTTCGACCCCGCCGCTCAGGCGGGCTGAATGCGCGCGGCGTCAGCCCGCGTCGCGCCCGTCCACGGGCTCGGCGAAGCGCTGACGCAGCTCATATTTCTTGATCTTGCCCGATCCGGTGCGCGGCATGTCGTCGATCAGCACCAGCCGCTCGGGCACTTTTTGCCGCGCGACGCCGGCCTGCGCGAAATGCAGGTCGACCTCGCCCAGCGTCAGCGTCGCGCCCTGGCGCAACCGCACCGCGATCGCTACCCCCTCGCCCAGCCGCGCATGCGGCACGGCGAACGCCGCGGCCTCCATCACCGCGGGATGGCTGGAGAGCACGTCTTCCACTTCCTTGGACGAAATATTCTCGCCGCCCCTGATGATAATATCCTTCTTGCGGTCGGTGACGACCAGCCGGTCGCCCTCGAAGCGGCCGATGTCGCCGGTACGGAACCAGCCACCCTCGACGAACGCCTCCTCGTTCAGCGCCGGGTCGAGATAGCCTTCGAACAGCTCCGCGCCGCGCGAGACGATCTCGCCCTCGCCGATGCCGGCCACGTCGCGCCCGTCCTCGTCCAGCAGCCGGATCTCGCCGCCCGGGAAGACCGGCCCGTCGGTGTAGGCGCGGTCGTAGAGCGACGCCTGCGGCCCGCTGCCCGTCAAAGTTGGATGCTCGCTCGACCCGTAGCAGCGGAACACGGCGATCCCCGTGCCCTCTGCCTGTTCGACGAGGTCGGGCGGCACGTTCGCGCCGCCGGTCATATAGCTGCTGAGCGCGGGAAGGGCGATGCCCAGCCGTCGCGCGGTATCGAGCATTTCCACCAGGAATACTGGCACGCCTGACGTGCGCGAGACGCCATAGTCGGCCATCAGCCGCACGCCGTCCTCGGGCGACCAGCGATCCATCAGGATCGACCGACCGCCGACCAGCTGCGGGAAGATCAGCGCGGAAAAGCCGCCGATATGACCGGCGGGCCAGCAGGAAAAACTGGTGTCGCGCGAGGATTCTCCCGACATCAGCCGCTGATCGATCTCGCCCAGCAGGCTGCGGCTGCTGTGCACCACACCCTTCGGCGCGGCGGTGGTGCCCGACGTGTAGAGCAGCAGCACCGGATCGTCGACGCCGGAGGCAGCCGGTTCGAAGCCATCATGCGTCTGCGCCATCAGCTGGTCCCAGCGCAGCGACCCCTCGATCCCGTCCTCGCCCACGAACAGGACGTGGCGCAGGTCGGGGCATGGCCCCAGCGTCCGGACTCGGTCGACGAAATCGATTGAGCGCCAGCGGTCGGGTAGGATCAGCAGCTTCGCCCGCGAATTCTGGAGGATGTAGGTGACCTCGGCCGCGCCGTAGATATGCGTGATCGGCGTCACGCAGGCGCCGATCGCGAAGCAGGCGCGATAGGCGATGGCGGTCTCCAGCCGGTTGGGCATCTGGATCGCGATCCGGTCGCCGCGCCTGATGCCAAGCGCATGGAGCGCGCGCGCGAAATGCAGACCCTGGGCACGCAATTGGCCCAGCGTGGCGGTCGTCTGCTCGCCATCGGACCAGAAGCTCTGCTGCACGTCGGGAACCGCCAGCGCTGTTGCTTCAAGCACCTGCGTATAGGTCAACCCCCCATGCCGCCTTTCCAGCGCGGGACCGCGCACGATGCCGTCCGATGCGTCCGTCATCTCCCCTTCATCCTCTCCTGCGGCAGGGTCTTGGCGCGCAAGCGTCGCTGAGTGTTCGTGCAAACAATAGATGCTCTCATTCCTTGTGCATACCATCAGGCGAATGATCGCCGCGACCTGTTGGTCGGCCGCCGAGTTCTAGAGCCCGTCCCCGACGGCAGGCTCTTGCGCGCCCGGATGGCGATCGGAGAGACAAGTCGCCGTTCAAGTCGCCGCGGCCGCGCAGAACCTCGGTTTCAATGACCGAGACGAGTTGGCCGAGCAGAACCTGCGCCACCGGCCCTCTCAGAAGTGGACAGTTGCCTGGGCGCCATAGGTCCGCGGTTCGCCATAGTAGAGAGTTGCAATGCCGTAGATCGACGGATTGATCAGCCCGCCGGCAGTGACGTAGGTCTTGTTGGTCAGGTTTTTGCCGAACACGCCCAGGTCGATCGGCAAACCACCAACGTTGTGCAGGTCGATCGTTGCATTGTAGATTGTATAGGCGCTGCCGAATGCGGGCGAAAAATTCAGATTTTCATCCGAATAGGCCACCTTAGACTGGTGATAGACCGTGCCAGAAGCACTCAGATCACCGATGCCGTTCAGTTCGCCGAACTTCAGACGCACCGTGGCACTCATCTTGTGGCGGGGGGTATAGGCAAAGAAGCTCTGCGACAGATCGGCGCTGTTAAATGGATTGATGAAGCTGTTGTACTTGGCGTCGACGAGGGACCAGAAGCCGGAAAGTTCGATGAATGGCGCCGGGGCAACGGCGGCCTCAATCTCGAAGCCGCGGATGCGAGCAGAGGCAGCGTTGATCGTCTGCGTCGTTGACGCAGTGGCGACCAAATTGCGCTGAATATTGCGGTAGTTGCCCGTGTAGAACGCAACGTTGACATGGCCCTTGATACCGCCCGTGTCGAACGAATCCTTCGCGCCGATCTCAAAGTCGGTGACCGTCTCGGGCAGGAACAGTGAGGGGGTGGTGGTGCTGGTTGCCAATTTATTGAAGCCGCCGCTCTTGTAGCCCCGCCGATTGGCGAAATAGACCAGCAGGTTGGGATTGATTTGCCAGTCAAGCCCGAGAGTCCAGCTCGGAGCACGAAACTTGGCTGAGCCAGAGAGAGGGGCTGCTGCCACAGGCGTGCCACTAGCGAGGTTCACTACCTGACTGGTGAGATTGCGCGAGTCCCAGTTATAACGAACGCCAGCTGTGGCCTTCAGGCCCTCCGCTATTTCCGGCAGAGCCACCGACACTTGTCCGAACAGCGCACGAGTGGAATCGTCCTGTTTGGTGATCGTGGCTCTATAGATAACGCCGAGCAGGCGAGAAGTTGAGACTTCCGGCCCGTCAGACTTGAGCAGCTCGGTGTAGAACCCAGCGATCCAATCAAGCCGGTTGTTGAACGCCTTGCCAATGACTTGGAATTCCTCGGACAGCAGGTGATCGTTAACCTGGGAGAACCCGCCATAGTCACTGGTTGTCTGCGCGATGGGTAGCGCGGTGCCATCCTGATCGTAGGCCGTCCGAACCTTCGCACGGCGATAGCCGATGATGTTCTTGAGGGTGAAACCGTTTGTAGCCTGCCAAGTCGTAGTGTTCTGCAGGCCGACGCTCAACCGGCGGTCAAACAGGTTAGCGTCAACATAGCGCTGCCGGGCGCCGATTGCCTGCTGCGCGGCTGCCGCGGCGATGAAGCCAGGGAAGGACGAGGCGAGGCCCGGGATGTATCCCGACAGGATCGCAGCCGCGCCATGCTGGTTTACCCGCACGCTGTCATAGACGAACAGGCTGTCGAGCGTGTCGCTTGGGCGCAAGCTTAGCGAGACGCGCCAGCTGTCTACCCTCTGGTCGTCGAGATCGCGATCATGGGTGAGGTCCTGAGTGAAGCCGCGGCGCCGAATGGTGTCCCCAGCGATACGGATCGCCACCTTGTCGCCGATGACCGGGATGTTCAGTGCACCTTGCAGGTCATGGAGGGCGAGGTTGCCAAAGGTGCCCTGAGCGTAGCCGCCGAAGCGGCCATCCGGCTTGACACTGCTGAAGAGCACCGCGCCCCCCGTCGTGCTGCGGCCGAACAGGGTGCCCTGTGGCCCCTTGAGCACCTGCACCGACGCGAGGTCATAAAGCTGGAACGTGCCGTTCGGCAAAGGCACGTCGTTGAAGTAGGGCTGTACGCCCGGAAGCGCGCCGCCGAAGGTTTGGCCTTGGCCGCGCATGCTATAGCTGATGTTGCTGCGGCTGAGGCTGGAAGATAGTGTCAGTGCCGGCGAGTTGTACTGCAGGTCCTGGAGCGCGAAGACCTTCTGCCGCTGCAACTCGGCTCCGCTCAGGGCGGTCACTGAGATCGGCACGCGCTGGATCGATTCCGTCACACGGCGGGCGGTGACGATGATGTCTGCGCCCGCGCCGTCCACGGCTGCGGGCGGGGTCTGCGCATACCCGGTCGTCGTGGTTGCGAACGATGCGCACAGCAAACAGATCTGAATCTGGCGCATGACTTGTCCCCCTTGAATTTGGTTTTGATTCACTTATCAGTTATATGATACTGCAGAAACAGTAAAATGATTTGTGGTGATGCATTCGCCGACGGGCGGCGCACAAGGCCTAGAAAGCGTTTGCAGACGCCATTCCAACTACCGAAGCATACCGTCGCCGAACAGGATCCGAGATACCTAATCGCTCGCCATACCGGCCCGTCCTCAAGGGGACCGAATTATCCGGACCCCTACCATGTGCTGCTCGGCGGCGAGTTGAGCTGGAACAGGGCAGACGACCTCAAAACTTCTCGCTGTGGGGCAATCTGCTCAACGGGAAATACTCGGGACTCAGGTCATTTCCGGCTCGGCGACGAACCAGGTGCTCGCGCGCCCGCGCAGCTATGGCGTGGGGATGAGCGCGAGCTTTTGATTGGCGGTCGCCACGGCCGAGCTGGCGGCCATGGCGGTCATTCCAGCAGTTCGACCACGGTGGTCGGCGCGACCTCGGCCAGCCAGTAGACGCCGGCGGCGCGCATGTGATTGAGCCAGTGGCTTTCCGCGCCCGGTCCGTCGCCCCGCTCGATCAGGCCGATGAGCTTGGCGTGGCTGCGCAGGCCGAAGCGGGTGCGTTCGGCTAGCGCAGCGAGATTGCGGTTGGGCTCGCGCTGCTGAGCGAGCGCCAGGTGCCGCTGGACCAGATGCTGGAGCGCGTTGCCGAACATGCGCAGCGTGACGTTGCCGCACAGATCGATCATGATGTGGTGGAATTCGGCGATCGCCTGGGCCACCGCCTGCCGGTCCTCGACCAGCGACATTTCCTTTTCCAGCTGCTGTCGCAGCACCGCGGCGCCGTGGAGCGCGTTGGTTTCTGCGATCATTCGGGCGGCCGGCGGTTCGATGATGGTGCGCACCTGATAGATGTCGCCCAGAGTCGCGCCATTGCCCTGAAGCGCGATGCCGGCCGCGCGCGCGACCAGGGCGAAGGTCGGGGAACTGACCTGTGCGCCGCCCTTTGCGCCGCGGGAAACCGCGACCAGTCCCTCCGATTCCAGGATGCGCACCGCTTCCCGGATCGTGGGACGGGACACGCCGAACTCTGCGATCAGATGCGCCTCGACCGGCAGGCTGTCGCCATCCTTGAGGCGCCCGCGGATGATGTCGCCGCGAATGGCGTCGGCGACCGTCTCCGCAACCTTCTGGACCCGCACGGGCACGGCCTCTCTGACCGGCTCGCCATCCTTGGCTTTGTTCAACACCCGCTTCCTCCGTTCTGGCCGCCGGATGACGGCTCTATTCGCCCGTGAAGACGGGCTTTTCCTTCTTGCCGAAGTTCATGATCGCGGCGGTATTGTCCTTGGTGCGGCAGGTCGCGGCGACGCCTTTTACCTCCAGCTCCAGATGCTCGTCCAGCGACAGTTCGGGGCCGCGCTGGAACAGTTCGCGCATGACGCCAAGGGCAATCGTTGGGCCGTTGGCATAGTCGAGCGCCACCTTGCGCGCCGCTTCGCGGAACTGGTCGGCCGGCACGACCTCGTTCACTGCGCCCCATTCCAGCGCCTTGTCCGCCGGCAGCCGCTCGGAACGCATGATCATGGTGCGGGCCCGGGGCGTGCCGATGGCGCGCGGCAGCAGCCAGGTGATGCCCGAATCGGTGCCGCTGGCGAGCGAGGCGAAGGGCACCAGGAAGAAGGCCTTGTCCGACGCGATCAGATAGTCCGCGAGCAGCGCGATCGCGAAGCCGAAGCCCACGCACGGCCCGTTGACGGCGGCGACTATGGGGATGTTGAGGTCGCGGATGCGGCGCACGAGCGGGTGGAAATTCCCCGCCACCGACTGGATGACCGGCGGCTCGGCACGCGTGCGCTCGGCCGTCGCAGCCCCGCCGCTCAGGTTCGCGCCGGCCGAGAAGGCGCGGCCCTCGCCGGTGATCATAAGGCAGCGGATGCGACGGCGCGGTTTCTGCACTTCGATCAGCGCAGCATAGAGCGCCTCCACCATGCCGGGGCGCAGAGCGTTCAGCTTGTCTGGATCGTCGAACCAGAAGGTCGCCAGGGGCCCTTCGATCTCCAGCCGGGCATTGTCGTAGCTTATGGTTTCCACAGCGTCGCTCATCTGTCTCGTCTTTACTGGAGCATCGGACCTGAAGGGTCGGGGCCACGATATCCGGTCGCTCCCTAAATCATACAGAGGATCGGCGCGCAAGCCCGGCTTCCGCTTGCGGCGGGTGGATGCCATGGGTAAGCGATGGACGATTTCTTCCGACCGCTCACAAAAGGACCGGCTTCATGGCTCTCGATCCCGCCATCCGCGCGCAACTGACCCTTCCGGTGATCTGCGCCCCGATGTTCCTCGTCAGCGGTCCCGACCTCGTGCGAGAGGCCTGCAAGGCGGGCATCATCGGCGCGCTGCCGCGGCAGAATGCGCGGACGCTGGAGCAGTTCGAGGGCTGGCTGAAGGATATCCGCGAGGAGCTCGACGCCCACAAGGACCGGAATCCAGGCGCGCGCGTGGGACCGATCGCCGTAAACCTCGCCACCCGTTTTTCCGACGAGGATCTGAAAGCGAATCTGAAGATACTCAAGCTCTACGGGGTCGAGATCGTCATCAGTGCCACAGGCGATCCGACCGATCTCATCGCCCGCGTCCACGAATGGGGTGGCAAGGTGTTCCACGACGTCGTGTCGATGCGCTTTGCTGAAAAGGCCATCAAGGCAGGGGCGGACGGCCTCACCTGCATCGGCGCGGGCGGCGGCGGCCATTCGGGGACGATCAGCCATCTGGCGCTGATACCCCGCATCCGATCGATCTTCGATGGCACTATCATCATGGCCGGCGCGGTGTCGACCGGCGCGGTGATCCGCGCAGCGGAGGTGCTTGGCGCCGACCTCGCCTATATGGGTACGCGCTTCATCGCCACGCAGGAGACGACGGTTGATCCGCTCTACAAGCAGATGATCGTCGATTCGACCTCGTCCGACCTGCTGTTCACCGGCAAGATCGCGGGCGTACCCGCCAACTGGATGAAGCTGTCGATGCAGCATGTCGGCCTCGACCCCGATAACTTGCCTTCGCCGCTGGGCAAGGGCATGCGCCACGACCATCTGCCCGAAGGCGTGCGGCCGTGGAAGAACCTCTGGTCGGCGGGCCAAGGGGTCGACCTCATCAACGACGTCCCGTCGGTCGCCGAACTGGTGCGACGACTGCGCGCGGAATATGTCGCGGCGGTCGAGACGCCGAGCTTCGCCGACGTGGCCCGGCTGGTCGACGCGGCGCAGGAGGCCGCGGCCTGAATCGCCGGAGCGCCGGGCGGGTTCAATGCTCCAGCCGCGAGGGCGATCAGCCCGCCTTCGCGGCGGGCGCCATGGACCGCACGACGTGCGATTGGCCGCCCATCGCCACCAGCCGCCCCTGCTGGTCCCAGATGTCGACGCTGCTGTGGGCGACCCCCCGGCTGATCCGCCGGATCGCCATGTCGGCCAGCACCCATTCTGTTTCGATCGGCCCCAGATAGCGGAAGACATTGTCGAGCGAACTGCCGCCCGACCGGTAGCCCAGGGTATCGCCGCTGATGCTGGGCACAAAATCGGCGACCATCGCGAGATGGGTGACATGCAGCGGCCCATCCGCCGCGCGCATCCACACCTGGACATGGCCGTCCGGGCTCTGCTCATGCTTCGAGAAGATGCCGAAGCGCCCCTGCACGTGGCGCAGTTCCATCCGGCTGTGGGCATCCTCATGCGCCTCGAAATGCGGGACGATCAGCGGGGATGCCTCGGGCGGCGGCACGTCAGGCGCCGGCTCGGGATTGGGAGTGGCGATCCCGTCGGGAACGGTGCCCAGCGACGCGAGCGCGGCGAGGACGAGCCGGTCGCCAACCCGGCCCTCCACCGCCGCCTGCACGAAGCCGCGCCCGCTGGTCCGCACGATCTCCAGCCGCAGTTCCGATCCAACCGGGGTCGGGGCCACGAACTGCACGGCGATCTGGCAGATATTCTTTCCCACTATGTCCTGAAGCGCCTCGATGCACAGCGCCGTGCCGACGCCGCCATAGAGAAAGCGGCGCTCCTTGGGACCGACACAGTGACTGGCGGTGACGACGACGGTGCGGGCACCGGTGTCCGCGTCCTGAAGGCCCAGCCGCCCGCTGGTCAGGCCGGCGGCCTCGATTGTTCCGGGCATGCCCGTTCGGTCCCCATTCATGCCTGCCTCATCCCCGACGCTCGTGGCCTGGAGCGCGGGCTCGCCTATGGCCGAGCGCGTCGGCCGGGACAAGCCGTCGGGGCTTTCGGTGGCCATCCATCTGTGGCTAGCTGCTGCGCATGATTCGCCCGGGACGCAGCCGGACGGACCGCAGGCAGGGAGAGTGATCAACATGCACCCGCGTTTCCGCGCCGAGGCGGCACCGGACAAGCCCGCCTGCATTCTGGCGGAGACGGGCGAGACGCTGAGCTATGGCGACCTAAATTTGCTGGTCGTTCATCCCAAGGGTGCCGAAGTGAGCCATGTGAAATGCCGGCGATCGGTCGATTTCGGGCGCGAACCGCCCCGGCACCAATCCAGCATGCTCGACAAGCGCGCGTTGCGCGATCGCTACTGGGCCCACATGGACGGCAGGATCGCGTGATGGAACCGGCGCGGATCGACGTGGCGGATGCGGACGGCGTGCGCTTCCTGACGCTCAACCGGCCCGGTGCGCACAATGCTATCGGCTCCGACATGCTGGCGCTGTTGCACGACGCGGTCGAGGCTGCTGCCGCCGACGACGCGGTGCGGGCGCTGGTGCTGACGGGCGCGGGGGGGATGTTCAGCGCCGGCGGTGACCTCGCATCGCTGCTCGCGAGCATCGACAGCCGCGATCCGGCGGAGGAGCGTGCCGCCCTTGCCGAGGCCGTGGAGCCGGTCGCCGCATTGCTGCGCTTTCCCAAGCCCAGCATCGCGATGGTGAACGGCGCGGCGGCCGGAGGTGCGATCGCGCTGACGCTGGCCTGCGACCTGCGCGTCGCGTCGACGGAGGCGCTGTTCGCCTATGCCTATCCCCGTATCGCGCTGGCCGGCGATCTGGGCATGAACTGGCTGCTTACGCGGCTGCTGGGGCCCGCCCGCGCCCGCAGGGTCGCCTTTGCCCCGTCCGTTTCGGCGCAGGAGGCTCTTCGGCTCGGGCTGGTGGACGATCTCTTCGCGCCCGGCGACCTCGCTTCTGCGGTGGCGGACAAGGCCCGGCGGCTGGCGATGCTGTCGCCCGGCGCGGTGGTGGCGATCAAGCGCAACCTGGACGCCGCGCCCGGGCTTTCCTTCGCCGACGCCTGCGCGATGGAAGCCGACAGCTTCGTCACGCTGCGCGGCGCACCCGACCATCGCGTCGCAGTTGAGGCGATGCTGAAACGTTGACCGGCCTCCTCCAGTCGGGCGGCGATGCGGACGGGGAAGTGGCGCGCCAGCGGTGCTCGCCCCAGTGCCTCCAGGCAGGTGGCACCAGCGAATACCGGTGGCGTCCTTCCGTGCGCAATGGACAAGCCTGGCCGCAACCGACAGCAGGGCGGGCATCCACGGAGCCAGGGGAGCTCGGGAGCCATATGTCGCAAGCTCGCGCAGCGGGATGTTCACAGCGGGCGATCGATAATCGCGAGCCGCGCCGAGCAGTTCGTGCGGACAGTAGTCCTTCCCTATGAGAAGGGCACGCGTCGGACCAGCCATGATCCGTCGATTCCTATCATGCGATGATGTGCCGCATGCATCCACCACAGGAGAAAGACGATATGAGTGACGGCCGGTTGAAGGGGAAGGTGGCGTTCGTCGCCGGGGGATCGAGCGGTATCAATCTGGGCATCGCGCTGGGTATGGCCGAGGCGGGCGCGAAGGTCGGGCTCATCAGCCGGTCGCCCGAGAAGATCGAGGCGGCCGCGCAGGGATTGCGCGACGCAGGCCATGACGCGATCGGTATAGCCGCCGACGTGCGCGACTATGCGGCGGTGGATGCGGCGCTCGCCACGACGGTCGAGACCTATGGTCCCATAGATATCGTGATTTCCGGCGCCGCCGGCAATTTCCTGGCGCCGGCGAAGACGCTGTCGGCCAACGGCTTCAAGACAGTGGTCGATATCGATCTGCTCGGTACTTTCAACGTGTTCCGCGCCAGCCACCCTTATCTGGTCAAGCCGGGCGCGTCGCTGATCGCGATCACGGCGGCGCAGGCGGTCAAGCCGATCCGCGACCAGATCCATGCCTGCGCGGCCAAGGCGGGGGTCAACATGGTCACCAAATGCCTGGCGATGGAATGGGGCGCGGAGGGGATCCGCGTGAACGCGATAGCGCCTGGGCCGATCGCCGATACGGAAGGGGTCCGTCGCCTGATGCCGGAGGGCGACGCGCTGGCCGATTACACGGCTGGAATCCCGCTCGGCCGGTTCGGTGAAAAGCGCGACATCGCCGAACTGTCCATCTTTCTTTCGACCCCCGCCGCCTCCTACATCACCGGAGCGATCATCGATTGCGACGGCGGCTCGATCCTGACGGGAAACGGGGGCGCCCAACGCGACCGGCCGGCGTGATCCGGCCCGCTTCCACCGCGACGGCACGCTGGTCGCGACGGTCATACAGGAAGGACTGATCCGGGTGCGGGAGGCCCGAACCGCACCGTCGCCGGTCAGGTACCGGCCGTCGTCAGGGCAGGCTGCCCGCCAGCACCGGCGCCTCGGCGAGCGAGCGCACCATGTCGTTGAGATGCGTGCATCCGCCGGTGAATTTCAGCCGTTCCAGGACTGTGTCGCGCAGGTCGCGCGCAGGCGTACCCAGCAGCACCTCCAGATTGACCGGCGCCACCCGGCACGAGGAGTAAGGCAGCGTACCGGGCGTCGCCTCAATGGTCTGGAGCAAGCCGTCCGGCCCGACGGTCGCGCGGGTCAGATATTCGTGGATCGCCAGCCGCGCCCCGCCGTCGGGCGCGCTCGCCGAATCCTGGAAATGCGATTCCACGCGCAATTCCCCGCCCTCGCGCCAGACGTCGATCCGCCGCGCGCGGCGGAAGTTCATGCCCGGCAACTCCGGCATCGGGTGCCAGCCCTGCGGGTCGTCCGGGTTGGGGAGCGGCACGACCCGCGTCGCATTTTGCGACCGCAGCGGCCGGTCCTCCTCGCCTAGAGCGCTGGAGCCGGGACGGAAGCCGATGCACACCCCCTTCATCTCGCGCGGTGGAGCGTTCTTGCGCAACTGTTCCAGCACCTGGCCGTGCCATTGCGAGATCGTCCACATCGATACCAGGCTGGCGCCAGCCATGTCGTCGAGCAGCAGGTAGAGCGGGGTGCCGGCAGCCTTCTCCTCCGGCACGTTCGTGTCCAGGGCCGCCCGCAGATGGCCGCCGGCCCGCACGCCGACCAGCTGCCGGAGGCGCGGCGGGGAGGGTGTGCTTGAAATGTCGAGTATCTGGCGCATCGCGATCGTGAGATGCGCTTCCGCTTCGTCCAGCACGCGGGGCGTGTCGGCCGGGTCCAGCGTCACGATGTCGCGCGCCCGGCCCAGATAGCGGCCCGCTTCCATGAAGCCGCCGGGCCATTCGACGTCGATCGACATGGTCCGGCGCACCGAGTGTGGCCGGCGCGCGGGGGTGGTGCCGATCGGGGCCCGAACCGGCTCGGTATAGACCGGCAGCAATGCGCCCTTCAGCGAAAGCCCGCGCGCGGCCGGTTCGTCGAGTTGTTCCGGCATGTGCCCATTCCTCAATCAGCGAAGCCCACGAAGATCGCGGCCTCGTCTAGCCCCTTGCGGTTCGACACCACGCTGTTGGCAGGGAAATCATGGTCGGGATAGCCCATGGCGACGCAGATCATGATGACCTGGTCGTCGGCGATGCCGGCGTGCTCGCGCACGACGGGGGATTGCATAATCCCTTGCGAATTGATGCAGCAGCCCAGTCCGCGCGACCAGGCTGCGTTGACCAGCGCGTTGGTGACCGCGCCGCAGTCGAAGGGCGCGATGTCGCCGCCCAGGAGCGCGCGATCATAGGTGACGACCACCGAAACCGGCGCGTCGAACTGGCGGAAGCCACGCAGCACCCATTCCTTGCGCTTACGCTTGTCATCACGCTCGATGCCCATGACGGCGAACAGCTGCTTGGCGATTTCCACCTGGCGCTCGCGATGCTTCCCGCCATACTCCTCCATCTTGCGGAATTCACGCGATTCCGGGACGCCGGCGAGATTGCGCTCGACATTGCCTTGCCGGATGCGGTCCAGCGGTTCTCCGGTGACGATGTAGAAGTGCCAGGGTTGGGTATTGAGCGAGGACGGCGCGCGTATAGCGAGGCTTACCACCTCCTCCAACAGACTCCGGGGCACCGGATCGGGCTTAAAACCCCTGATGCTGCGGCGGCCGTATATAACCTCGTCATACTCCATCGATGCCAAGTCCTTATGTTCCGATGCGCCGCGGATCGGCGCCGCTTCCTTGCCGACTAAATCAGTTAGACATTTGTGGCCGGGCTTCGGGCTTGTCAATTGTTCGCGCGCGCGCGCCGCTGGCGCTGCGGCTATTCACAAGGGCTCCCCGCCTTGTTAGATACTTATGATGAATATCGGAAACGAGGATATAGCTCGCGCTTCGTTCGGCCGGGAAGACCGTTTTCAGTCGCCCGTCCGCTTCCCCAAGACGGCAGAGCTCATCGCCGACGACATCCGCAAGCGGATCATCCGGGGAGAACTCAAGGACGGCGACTATCTGCCGCTCGAGAGCGAGCTGAAATCCAGTCTGGGCATTTCCCGCCCGACGCTACGCGAGGCGTTCCGCATCCTCGAGGCGGAGAAGCTCATCAGCGTCGTGCGCGGATCGCGGACCGGTGCGCGCGTCCACACGCCATCGTCGCAGGCCGTGTCGCGCTATCTCGGCTTCGTCCTCCAGGCGCATGACACGACGGTCAAGGACATCTACGATTCGCGCCTTGCCATCGAGCCTTTTTGCGCCCGGCGCCTCGCTCAGACGCCCAACGCCGCTGCCGCCAACATCCTCCAGGCGGAAACCGACCGGCTCAACGCGCTGATCACGCAGGGGCGCTATGTCGACTTCATGATCGGGCTTGTCGGCTTCCATCGCCTGCTCGTGGAACAGGCGGGCAATCGCACTCTGCTGCTCATCACCGATATGTTGCAGGATGTCCTCGCTGCGCATCAGGTGGACCTGTTCCGGCGCCGACCAATGGATGAGGACACGCAGAAGAAGCGCGCCTACTCGGGGCTGCGCTCGTTCGAGAAGCTGATCGCGTTGATCCGCGCGGGCGATGCCGACGGCGCTGCGGCGCACTGGCAGCTCCACCTCGTCAATGCCAACCGAAGCTGGGTACCGACAGAGGACCAGGAACGGCTGCTCGACGTCCTTTAGTAGCTTGGCGGACCGGGGAGGGCATGGCCCGGCGGTACCGCGCGACGCATGGAATTCGCTGCACGCAGAGGAAGTCTTGCCAAGTGGGCGGACAGGCTTGTACAATCAGTTATACCATTCCCCTGCCGGCAGGAGTCTTTCCCCAAGATGACGACCCTCAAGTCGCTCGTTAGTGAGATCATTAAGCTCGACCCTTCGGCGCCGGCGCTCGAGCATGAAAATGTGTGGCGCACCTGGGGAGACCTGACGAGCATCATCGATACGGTGAACGCGATCCTGGAGAAGAGCGGGATCGATCCCGGCACGCGGATCGGCGGCATCCTGCGCAACACGCCAGAGATCGCCGCGCTCATTATCGGCACCATCATCGGCGATAACTGCATCGTCACGCTCAACCCTGCGCTGCCCGACGAGAAGCTGGCCAACGACATACTCACCCTGAAGGCGCCGGTGATCGTCGCCCTCTCCACGGACTGGAAGCGTGAGGCGGTGGCGGATGCTGTGCGTCAGACCGGCGCGCTCGGCATCGAGATCACCGGCGACAAGGCGGAGCCGGCGCGCATGGTCCAGGAGCTGACCGGCACCGATTTCAACCGGGATGCGCATGGCATCGGGATCGAGATGCTGACCAGCGGCACCACCGGCACGCCCAAGCGCATCCCGCTCAAGGCGAGGAACTTCGAAAAGATGATCCTGGACGCGGCCGTTTTCGAGAGCCGCCGGCCGGAGGACGGTCCGCGCCTGTCGAAGGCCACGTCGATCCTCAACACGCCATTCTCCCATATCGGCGGCCTCTTCGGCCTGTTCCTCATGCTGTCGAGCGGGCGCCGGGGCACGATGCTGGATCGGTTCCGGGTCGACGAGTTCGTCAACGCCGTCCAGCGCTACCGGCCCAAGGTGGTCGGTGCGCCGCCGTCGGCGCTGCGGATGATCCTCGACGCTGGCGTGCCCAAGGAGGCATTGTCCAGCCTGGTCGTGTTCCGCACCTCCACCGCGCCGCTCGATCCCGATCTCGCCGACCAGTTCTACCAGCGGTTCGGCATCCCGGTGCTGCAGAATTACGGCGCGACCGAATTCGCCGGCGGCGTGGCCGGCTGGACGCTGCGCGACTTCAAGGCTTTCGGCGCCACGCGCCGCGCCAGCGTGGGGCGCATGAACCCGGGCATCGAGGGGCGCATCGTCGATCAGGAAACCGGCGAGCCGCTGCCCTATGGCGAGAAGGGCCTGCTCGAGCTTCGTGCGGAGCATCTGGGCGATGGCGAGAACTGGGTGCGCACCACCGACCTTGCCCGCATGGACGAGGAGCAGTTCCTCTGGATCCTGGGCCGCGCCGACAACGCCATCATTCGCGGCGGCTTCAAGATCATCCCCGACGACGTCGTCAACGTGATCCAGTCGCACCCGGCCGTGCTGGAGGCCTGCGTCGTCGCGATGCCCGATCCGCGCCTGGGCCAGGTGCCGGGCGCGGGCTATCGGGTGCGCTCGGGCATGAGCGTGACCGAGCCGGAACTGCGCGCCTATTTGCGCGAGCGGCTGACGCCCTACCAGGTGCCGGTGCAACTGCTGGAGCTGGACGACTTCATCCGCACGCCGTCCATGAAGCCGAGCCAGCCTGAGCTGCGCAAGCAGCTCGAAGCCGCCACGGCGACCGCCTGATCCGTTCGGGCGGGGCGGTGAGCGGCGCTGGGTTGCGGGCGAGGCTGTTTTTATAATGATGCCTTGACACGGCATCTTCCGCCTGCCAGCGAGAAGATGATCAGTTAGACGATAAGCTTCGGTGGTTGACTTGGTGCAACTCGTCCGAAGCGAGGACGGCGGTCGACGCGACGACCAGATTTCGATCGCTCGCCTGATATGACGCATCGCGATCTTCATTTTCAACGACGACACGGGAAAGACCATGGCCAGCAAGACCGACGACATCAAGCAATCCGAGGAGTGGCAGAAGGCGGTCGACTATGCGATCACCGACCATGACATTGAGCGTCAGAGCAAGCTGCTGGGCTTCATGGAACCCGCCAAGACGCGCGAATATATCCAGACCGCCACGATCGACAACATCCGCAACTTCGCCGCCGGCGCGGGCGATGACAATCCGCTGTTCCACGATCCCGAATATGCCCGCGGCACCCGCTGGGGCAGCCCGATCGCGCCCGGCACGATGGTCGGCCAGATCAACTCGCCGATGAAGGGCGATCCCGTTCCCGACGAGATCAAGCAGCTGCGCAAGAGCCTGTGGCGCGGTGTGCACGTGTTCGTCTCGGGTTCCACCTGGGACTGGTATCGCCCCGTCTTCCCGGGCGACACCATCTACAGCTATCATGGCGACGAGACCTCCGAGGTGAAGCAGTCGGAATTCTCCGGCCGTTCGGTCATCAAGGTGCGCAAGGACGTCAAGGTCAACCAGCGCGGCGAGGTCGTCGCCGTCTACCGCATCCTCAGCGTCCTGACCGAGCGCAAGACCGCCGCCAAGAAGGGCAAGTACAGCGCGATCGAACCGGCCCGCTACACCGATGACGACATCGCGGCGATCGACGCCGTCTATGCCGCCGAGCATGTGCAGGGCGCCGAACCCCGCTATTTCGAGGATGTGCAGGTCGGCGACTCGCTCGGCAAGATGGCCAAGGGGCCGCTAACCGTCACCGACGTGATCGTCTATCATGCCGGCGGCTATGGCTTCGTGCCCTATGCGCCGACCGTGGGCCGCATGGCGTACAAGAACCGCCAGCGGATCGCTCCCTTCTATGTAAAGAACGAATATGGCGTGCCCGACGTCGCCCAGCGCCTGCACTGGGATCCGGTATGGGCCCAGGCGATCGGCAATCCGATGGCGTACGACTATGGAGTCATGCGCGAGAGCTATCTGTGGCACTATCTGAACGATTGGGCCGGCGACAACGGCATCATCATCAAGATGCATGACGAGATCCGCAAGTTCAACTATATGGGCGACACCCAGTTCGTGTCCGGCGAAGTGACGGACAAGCGGGAGGAGAACGGCCAGTTCCTGGTCGACGTGAAGGCGACCTTCATCAACCAGCGCGGCGACGAGACGGTGCGCGGCACCGCCACCATCGCCCTGCCCAGCAAGGGCCGGATGGCGATGTACCCGCCGGTGCCGGAGGAGCTGGCCCAGGAAGCGGCGCGCATGATGGCGCGCCACTGGGAACTGTCGAAGAAGTAAGCATGACGACTTCGACCATCAGGGTCGAAACGCGGGGGCGGTCGAGATCGTGACGCTCGACCGGCCCTCGGCGCTCAACGCGTCGTCGCCCGACATGGTCGGCGAACTGCGCGACCATATCTTCGCCTTGAAGGTGCGCCGCGATGTCCGCGTCGTCATTCTGCGCGGCGAAGGTCGAGCCTATCGCGGCCGCTGAATTCCTCATCGCCACCCTTCGGAGACCATGATGCTCGACACGTCAACCCGTACCGCGTTCAACGAAGACCATGCGATGTTCCGGGATTCCGTGCGCCAGCTGTTCGCGCGCGAGCTCGTCCCCAATCTCGACAAGTATGAGGAAGAGGGGATCGTCGGCCGCGACTTCTGGCTGGCCTGCGGCGAGGGCGGCCTGCTGTGCCCGACCGTGAAGCCCGAATATGGCGGCCTCGGGCTCGACTATGGCTTCAATGCCGTCGTCACGGAGGAACTGGCTTATGCCGGCTCTTCGGCGGGCATTGTTTTGCAGAGCGACATCGTCGCTGAATATATCGAACTCTACGGCTCCGAGGAGCAGAAGCACAGATATCTGCCCAAGATGGTAACGGGCGAGTGCATCACCGCCATCGCCATGACCGAGCCCGGTACCGGGTCCGATCTTCAGGCGATCAAGGCGACCGCGCGCAAGGACGGCAACCATTATGTGGTCAACGGCAACAAGACCTATATCACCAACGGCCAGAATGCCGACCTGATCCTGGTGGTTGCCAAGACCGATCCGTCGCTGGGCGCCAAGGGCATCTCGATCATCCTGGTCGACGCCGACACGCAGGGTTTTTCGCGAGGGCGTAACCTCGACAAGATCGGCCAGCATTCCGCCGACACGTCGGAACTGTTTTTCGAGGATGTGCGCGTGCCGATGACCAACCTGCTGGGCGAGGAAGGCCGGGGCTTCGTCTATCTGATGAGCCAACTGCCTCAGGAGCGCCTGTCGATCGCCGTGGGCGCGCAGGCCGCCGCCCAGCGCGCGTTCGACGAGGCGGTAACCTTCACCAAGGAGCGCATGGCTTTCGGCCAGCCTGTGTTCGAGTTCCAGAACACGAAGTTCACGCTGGCCGATCTCAAGAGCCAGCTGCAGGTCGGTTGGGCGCATCTCGACTGGGCGTTGAAGCGTCACATCGCGGGCGAGTTGACGACCGCGGAGGCCTCCGCGGCCAAGCAGTGGCACACCGACATGCAAGGCCGGGTCATCGACGCCGCGCTCCAGCTGCACGGCGGCGCGGGCTATATGAACGAATATATGGTCGCGCGCCTGTGGCGCGATGCGCGCGTGACCCGTATCTTCGGCGGCACGAACGAGATCATGAAGGAAGTGGTCAGCCGCTCGCTCTGATCGGCGCCATGACCTGCATTGCGGCCCTAGGCGCGCAATTTGCGCTATTTCCACGACAGCAGCGAATCGCGCGCTTGGGGACCGTTATATGGAGACTGCCATGACGGGACAGCCATTGTTCGGTTCCCTGCGCCTGCCGCTGATGTGCGCGCCGATGTCCTTCGCGTCCAGCCTGCCGCTGGCGCTCGCCTGCTGCGATGCGGGGGTGCTGGCGGGCTGGCAGGGCGGCAACATCCGCACCATCGAGGAGTTCGAGACCTATCTGGTCGCGCTCGACGAAGGCCGTCGGCGGGCCGAGGGCGAAGGGCGTCCCTATGCGCCCCACGCGATCAACTTTCCCGCCCGTTTCGTGCGCGAGCCCGAGCTGGGCGACCGGAAGCTGCGCCTGTGCGAGACGTTCCGCGTGCCGGTACTCTTCTCCAGCGTGGGCGATCCGACCGAGCTGGTGAAGCGGGCGCATGGCTGGGGTGGCCGGGTCGTCCATGATGCGGTCAACATGGCCCATGCGCAAAAGGCGATCGCCGCCGGGGTGGACGGGTTAATGCTGACCTGCGCCGGCGCGGGTGGCCATACCGGCTTCCTCAGCCCCTTCGCCTTTGTCCCCGCGATCCGATCGATGTTCGACGGACTGATGCTGGTGGGCGGCGGCATCGCCAACGGGGCGGGCGTCGCGGCGGCGTTGGCGCTGGGGGCCGACATAGCGGTGATGGGCACGCGCTTCATCGCCACGGAGGAAAGCGGCACGCTGCCGGGACACAAGCAGATGATCGCCGACGTGGGCATGGAGGACATCATGCTGTCCGACGCGATGAACGGCATCGTCGCCAACTGGATCCGCCAGTCGGTGGAGCAGGCCGGTTTCAATCCCGCCAACATGCCCGAACGGCGCGGACCTGGGCAGGGCGCGAAGATGCCCGAAGGCGTCCGCCCATGGCGCGACATCTGGAGCGCAGGGCACAGCGTCGGCCTGATCGACCGGGTGTCGACCGTCGCGCAGGTGACTGAGACCGTCGCGGCCGAGTTCGAGACGAGCCCGATGGCGAGCGGCTGGCGCGAGCGACTGGCGAAGCGGACGGCGGACTGGCGCTGGCCGGACTGACGTGGCGACGCGCCTGTCAGCCAGTGCCATTCGGAAGGTTGCCACAGCCGAGGCGCACGAGCGGGCCTATTATGCGCAGCGGCCCTGGCTTCCTTGAAGCTGGGCCGAATGCTGATATGCATTCGGGCATGGATGCCACGCACTCCAGCGACACCGACCTGACGCGTAACGGCGGCCAATCGCTGCATCATCAGATATCGGCGGTGCTGCGCGCGGAGATCTTCGCCGGGCGCTATGCCGAAAATGCTTATGTACCGGCTGAATCGGCGCTGATGGAAACCTTCAACGTCTCCCGGGCGACCGTACGGCGGGCGCTGCTGACGCTGGAGCAGGAGCAGCTGATCGACCGGCAGCAGGGCAAAGGCACCCGCGTCATCTATAGCCAGCCCGAGGTGTGCAGCCGGATCGAGCAGCATATCAACCGTATCGAATATAATGCTGCCCGAACCAGCGTGCGCGTACTCTCCTTCGATCAGGTGCTGCCGCCGCTCGCGGTGCGCGCGGCGCTGCAGCTGGATGCGGGCGTTCCGGTGCTCAAGGTCGTGCGCCTGCGCATGCACGAGGATCTGCCGCTGCGCTATCTGGTCAACCACATCCGCGAGGATATCGGCCGCAAGATGCAGCCCGACCAGTTCGAGCGGCAGACGGTCATCGCCGCGCTCAAGGCCGTCGGTTTTCCCGCGCGGAGGTTCGACGACGAGATCGGTGCGACGCTGGCTGACCCCGGGCTGGCGCGCGCTCTCGACGTGCGGATCGGCGCGCCGCTGGTGGAGCTCACGTGCACCATGTTCGACAAGGACAGCCGTCCGATCGCGCACCAATGGTCGTTCGTGCCGCCCCAGCGCGGCAAGCTGCGCTCATCGATCAAGAGCGAGGATCATTGACGGCTTTCAGGCGGCCGCGATCTGCCCCTGCGCGGTCATGATGGTGCCGCCGGCCTCGTCCGCGACGGCGAGGTGAACGTCGCTGCCCTCGCGTCGTCCCAGCAGGCGGATCGGTGCGCCGGCGAAGGCGGGGCAGGCAGCGCGGAAGGCGAAACGGGCGAGCGCATCGGGCCCCAGTTCCCGGTCGACCAGGTCGAGCAGCAGGCTCGCCATCAGCGGCCCGTGCACGACGAGGCCGGGATAGCCCTCTGTCTCGCGCGCATAGGGAAGGTCATAATGGATGCGGTGGCTGTTGAAGGTCAGCGCGGAATAGCGGAACAGCAGGGCGGGGGAGGGCAGGACGGTCCGCTCCCAGATCCACTCCGCTGGAGGCAGCAGCCTTGGCGCGGGAGCCGGGGCGTCGGACTGCGGCGGCTCGCGATAGACGATATGCTGCAGTTCCTCGATCGCCAGCGCGCCGTCGGCATGGATATCATGCGCGACGGTCACGAACAGCAGCCGGCCGCTCTTGCCCGATTTCTCCTCGGACTCGACGATGCGGCTGGCGCGCTCGACCGTCGCGCCTGTGACGAGCGGGCGGTGGAACGTCACATCGCTCGACGCCCACATGCGGCGCGGCAGGTCGGCATGCTCGGCGCGCAGCGGATGCCCGTCGGGCCCGAGCGTGGCGGTCGCCGCATCGGGCGTGTTGAGGCACCAGTGGATGCCCTGCGGTCCGGTCGCGCGCGCCTTGCGGTCGAAGGTCGCGGCGTAACGCGCCGCCAGCGCCGGCGTCAGCACGTCGGTCCGTCGCCCATCGCCCATCAGTTCACCCCCGTCAGCAGACCGCGCGCGATCACCTGCGCCTGGATTTCGGCCGCGCCCTCAAAGATGTTGAGGATGCGCGCATCACACAGCACGCGGCTGATCTCGCTTTCGAGCGCATAGCCGTTGCCACCGTGGATCTGGAGCGCATTGTCCGCATTGGTCCAGGCAACCCGCGCGGCGAGCAGCTTGGCCATGCCAGCCTCCACGTCGCAGCGGCGGCCCTTGTCCTTCTCGCGCGCCGCGAAATAGGCGAGTTCGCGCGCCGCCACGGTTTCGACGATCATCATCGCCAGCTTGTCGGCGATGCGCGGGAAGTGGAGGATTGGCCGACCGAACTGCCGCCGCTCGCGCGCATAGCCAAGGCCAAGCTCGTAGGCGCGCCAGGCGACGCCCACGGCACGCGCGGCCGTCTGTATCCGCGCGCCCTCGAATGTCTTCATGAGTTGGCGGAAGCCCTGCCCCTCCTCGCCGCCAAGCAGGGCGTCGGCGGGCGCGGCGAAACCGTCGAACATCAACTCATATTCACGCATGCCGCGATAGCCTAGCACCTCGATCTCCCCGCCCGACATGCCGGGCGCGGGGAAGGGGTCGCCATCGGTGCCGCGCGGCTTGGGCGCCAAGAACATGGAAAGGCCGGCATTGCCCGGCCCGCCGG
>Ga0065707_10081989_pt1 | contig 26006 bp, 26 predicted proteins | sample SwiRhicommuniRL3_FD_59094 | JGI IMG/M metagenome (GOLD analysis project Ga0065707, IMG submission 59094) | Switchgrass rhizosphere bacterial communities from Rose Lake, Michigan, USA - RL3 v2 (version 2) | ecosystem: Host-associated > Plants > Roots > Rhizosphere > Soil | place: East Lansing...
CCAGTCGGAAGCCTATCTTCGGATGCTCAAGATTCGCGGCTTCGAGCAGGCGGTAAAGCAGCTCGTGACCGAAGGCGAAGTGCCCGGCGCCGTGCACAGCAGCATCGGGCAGGAAGCCGCCATCGTCGGCGCCTGCATGGCGCTTGCCGATGACGATTATATTTCGGGCACGCATCGTTCGCATGGACACCCGATCGGCAAGGGGGCCGAACTGAAGCCACTGATGGCCGAGATTCTGGGCAAGGCCACCGGCGTCTGCAAGGGGCGCGGCGGCTCGATGCACTTCACCGACACGTCGGTGGGCAGCATCGGCGAATCCGCTATCGTGGGTGGCGGCATCCCGATCGCGACCGGCGCCGCGCTCTCCGCGCAAGTCAAGGGCACCGGCCAGGTCGCGCTGACCTTCTTCGGCGATGGCGCTTCCAACGAGGGCGTCCTTGCTGAATGCCTCAACATGGCCGCGATCTGGAAGCTGCCGGTGATCTTCTTCTGCGAGAATAACGGTTATGCCGCCGTCACGCCGGCCAAGAATACCCATGGCCAACCCGATGTCGCCCGCCGGGCCGACGGCTACGGCATTCCCGGGGTGATCGTGGACGGCCAGGATTTCGACGCGGTATATGCGGCAACACAGCAGGCTGTCGCTCGTGCGCGCCGTGGCGAGGGGCCGACCCTGATCGAAGCAAAAACCTATCGCTTCGACGAGCATTGCGTCGGCCTGTTCATCAACGGCGCCTACCGTCCGGCCGAGGAGATCGCGCACTTCATGAATGATCGCGATCCCGTGACCCTGTATCGCAGTCTCCTGCTCAATGGCGACAAGAGCGAAGGCGATCTCAATGACATTGAGGCGGTGGCCAACGGCCTGATACAGGAGGCCGTCTCCTTCGCGAAAGAGAGCGCCTATCCCGAGCCGGAGGAAGCCTTCGAACTGGTCCACGCCAATCCCATCTCCATCCGCCGATAAGGAGCCGTCATGAGCGAGACCAACACCAGGCGGATGACCTATCTCGATGCGCTGGGCCTGGCGCAGCGAGAGGAGCTGGAAGGCAATCCCGATACGATCATCATCGGAGAGGACATCGCCCTTTACGCCGCGGGCGGCGCCTATGGTAACACCGATGCCAGCCGCATCCGCAGCGCTCCCATCTCCGAATGCGGCTTTGCGGGCATGGCGGTCGGGGCGGCGATCACCGGCCTGCGCCCGATCGTCGATCTCACCATCGCCAACTTCATTTACCTGGCGGCGGACCCGATCATCAACCAGGCCGCGCGTCTGCGCTACATGACCGGCGGCCAGTTCAAGGTGCCGGTCACCTACCGCGCGTCGATGTGGCACGGCCAGGCCAATGCCGCGCAGCACAGCGACCGGCCCTATCCGATGTTCATGAACATCCCCGGGCTGAAGGTCGTCTGCCCGGCGACGCCGGAAGACGCCAAGGGTCTGCTGAAGGCCGCCATCCGCGACGACGATCCGGTGATTGTATTCGAGGACAATGATCTTTGGGGAAAGAAGGGCGATGTTCCGCTCGATACTGAGTTCGTCGTGCCGATCGGCAAGGCGCGCACGCATCGTGAAGGATCCGACGTTTCAATCATTTCGGTATCGGGCTGCCTGCGCCATGCGCTCAAGGCGGCGGACGATCTGGCCAAGGATGGCATCAGCGCCGACGTCATCGACCTGCGCACGCTGCTGCCGCTGGACAACGAAGCGATCCTGGCGACCCTGGCCAAGACCGGTCGCGTGGTCATCGTTGATCCCGCGCATCGGACCATGGGTGCGGCGGCGGAGATCGCCGCGATCATCGTCGAGGACGGGTTCGACATGCTCAAGAAGCCGGTGAAGCGCGTAGTCACGCCCGACGTGCCGATCCCGTTCAGCCCGCCCATGGAAGCGCCGCTTTACCCCAATCCCGAGAAGATCGCCGCCGCCGCGCGCGAACTGATGTGAATTTTCTGGAGACGTCAACGATATGCGCGTGAAGGTGGTGATGCCCAAATGGGGCACCGGAATGAACGAAGGCACGATCGTCAAATGGCTGAAGGCCGTGGGCGATCGGGTCGAAGCGGGGGAAATGCTGGTCGAGATCGAGACATCCAAATCGACCCAGGAAATGGAGGCGCCCGCTGCCGGCACGCTGACCGAGATCCTGCTTCCCGAAGGGGAAGAGGCGGAAGTCCGCACTCACATCGCCACCATCGTTACCGACTGATCGACCGCCAGGGCGAAGCCGCAGGAGGCTGTTATGGTTCAGCGACCCGATCTTTCGGGCAAGATTGCCCTTGTCACCGGCGGTAGCCGCGGCATTGGGCGCGCCATCGCGCAACGGCTCGCCGCCGCCGGGGCGACCGTCGTCGTGACTGCGCGTTCGATGGACGCCCCCGTCGCGGGCGAACGCGCGGGGGCGACGGTCACGGTGTCCGGCACCTTGCAGGAAACGGTTCGCCTGATCGAGCAGGCCGGCGGCAAGGCAATCCCTCTGGCTGCGGACATCGAGGACGAGATGCAATGCCGCGCGCTAGCCGACCGGGCCGCAGAGGCAGCAGGCGGGCGACTCGATATTCTGGTCAACAACGCCGGTTTCGCCGATTTCGTGTCGGCGGCCGACATGCCGCTCGAAACCTTCGACCGGACGTTCATGCACTATGTCCGTGCGCCCTTCCTCCTCGCCCAGGGGGCCATCCCCTATATGCGCAAGGCGGGCGCAGGCTGGATCGTCAACATCAGTTCGCAGGATTCCTTGCCGCCTGCGCGGCCCTTCCCGCCTTATGAAAAGGATCGCGGCTATGCGATCTATGCCGCGGCCAAGGCGGCGCTCAACCGCATGACGCAGGGCCTGGCCGCCGAACTGGAACAGGATAATATCGCGGTCAACGCAGTGGGACCGTCCACGGCAATCCGGACACCAGGCGCCGATTCGATCATACCGGAGGAATATCCCACGGAGGATGTCGAATATCTCGCCGAAACCGTGCTCGCGATGAGCTATCTGCCAGCGAGCGAGCGGACCGGCCTGATCGGCTTCAGCATGCATTTTCCATGGCATCACGCCATCGAGGTCCGCAGTCTGGACGGCACCGGAACTTTCCCTCGCCGCGAACCGCCCGCCTGGTCGCATCCAGGCATCAGCGCATCGGGCGAATATTGACGGTATGATCATCGGGAGATCGAGATGAGCGCCAAGGAAAAATTTGCCGGCGGCACCGCCGTCATCACTGGCGCCGGGAGCGGGATCGGCGAAGGCATTGCCCGCGTTGCGGCTTCGCTGGGCATGAACGTCGTCCTGGCCGATGTCGCGCGAGATCGCATCGAACAGGTAGCCGCGGACATCGAGGCCGCCGGCGCGGCGGCCCTGCCGGTCGTGACCGACGTGACCGACATCGCTGCGCTCGAACGCCTTGCGGACGCCGCCTATGACCGTTTCGGCGAGGTCCGGCTGGCGGTCAACAATGCCGGCATTGAAACGATCGGGTTCAGCTGGGAGATTCCGGACGAGACCTGGGATCGGCTGCTGTCGATCAACGTCCGCGGCGTGGTGCATGGGTCGCGAATCTTCGCGCGCCGCATGCTGGAAAGCGGAAAAGCCGGCTATATCGCGAATGTTGCCTCGATCGGCGCGCTGGGGATGATGCCGACACAGGCCCCTTATATGATGAGCAAGCATGCAGTGCTCAGCTTTACCGAGTGCCTCTACCTCGAAATGCAGCTCAAAAAGGCGCCGATCCAGATTTCGGCGGTGCTGCCGGCGCAGGTGGCGACGCGCATTTTCGAAGACGCCCCGGCCGACCGCCAGTCCGGCTTCGTCGAGCGCCAGCGCGAGATGATGCACGCAATGATCACGCAGATCGGCCTCACGCCCGAACAGGCCGGCGAGTCGATTCTGAACGGCATCGCCGCGGGACAATTCTGGGTCTCGACGCATCCTGAGACGACGGCGGAAGTCGCGAAGCGGCGCGCAGACTATCTCGCGGCGCTTGCCGAGCCTGAATTGGCAGAGCAGGCTAGAGCCTTGGTTGAATGAGAGGGACGTGAGCGCGGGGATGGCGGGATGACGGCGATTGCCTTTGCACTGGCACGATTCAAGGTGGCCGACCTGCCGGGTCTGGAGAAATTCTATACCGAGGCGCTGGGATTCACGGTAGCGATGCGCGTCACAGAGGGCGAAGGTGAAGACGAGCTTCGCGAGATATTTCTATCGCTCGGCGGCGCGCGACCGCAATTCGCCCTGCTGCACTATCCTAACCGCCCCGCCCCTCCGCCGGGAGAGGCCGTCATCGCCTTCGTAGTCGACGATCTGGAAGCCAGCGTGGACGCGGTGGAGGCGCATGGCGGAACAAACGTGACGGGGATCGTGGCCGTTCCTAACCATAACATGAAACTCGCTTTCGTGACCGATCCGGAAGGTCACACCGTCGAGCTCATGCAGATGCTCACAACGTAGCGACGGGTGCGGAGAACCGCATCTGAAGTTAAGAGTCCCACCTCAGGAGAGTATGATGGCGAGCCAGATACCAAACGCAAAGACACAGGATACCGACTTCATGTTCACCAAGCTCCAGGTCAAGAATCTGGACGGTGCCGCGGCGTTCTACAGTTCGGTGGTCGGCCTGGTCGAGATGAACCGAGTCGATGCGGAAATCGGCGGCCGGAAGGTCAGCGAAGTCGTCTTCATGCCGACCTATCCGGGCGGCCCGATGTTCATTCTCGCCCAGTTTCACGACACGCAGGCCGCCGCCGCGAACGAGTTAATACTCGGCTTTGCGACCAAGGACATCGCCGGGTTTATCGCACGTGCGGAGCAGGCCGGCGGGCGCGTGCTGGAGCCGGCGCGGGAAGTGCCGGGCATGGGGGGCATGCAGGTCGCCTTCGTCAGCGACCCGGAGGGGCATGTCCTGCAACTCAGTCAGATGGGCGGCTGACGCCATTGATCCGGTCCGCGAGCGGCGTCGAGCGCCGTCTCGCCGACCGTGTGGCCCTCAAGCCTACGCCATGTCGATGACGAAACGATAATGTACTCCACATCGCAGGCGATGCTGCGGCAACCCCCGGCTGCATCATGCCGCGCCGTTCGGTTAACGTTCGTTCGAGGATGCAGCGCCTTCAAGAAACAGCCGGACGACGAGAGCGGCGTGCGCTTCCAGTTCCTCGTCGCCGGGGGCCGGTAGACCAAAGGTCACCCGCCGCTGCCAGCCGGACATCATCATCGAGAGCAGGATCTTGGCGCGCTGTGCGCAGTCATCCTCGGCGAGTCCATGCCGGCGGAGAAAGGTGGCGAGCGGTTGAACGAGATATTCCTGCTCGTTCCGTCCCGCTGCCTCCATCAATTCGGGGAATTCGCGTCCCTCGCGATAGACCAGCATACTCAGGCTCTGGCTGCTCTCCCCCGAAAGCATCTTCACCAGGGCGACCGTGAAGATTCGCAGTGCCGATCCGATATCTCCTGACGGATGATCTGCGAGCACAGGAAAGGCAGATGAGCCGAATTCGAGACACGCTTCGAAGAGGCTGAACTTGTCTTTATATCGATTGTAGAGCGTTCGCGTCGACACTTGGGCCGCTTCTGCGATCTGGCGCATCGTTACCGAGCGGTAACCCCAGCGGCAAAATGCTTCGCGGGCTGCTGTCAGAATCGCTGCCGCCTTCTGGCGCGAGACATCCGCAGTCGGCCTTCCCCTTCCGAGATCCACTATCTGCATCATTCCGCCTTTGTGAAATTACACGCCGCGTTTTATTAAATTCTTGACCCAACGCGCGAGCCTAAATACACCAAATATTGCATTTAACAAACGGGGCGGGATAGCGTCCTCCACCTTAGCGGGAGAAGAAGAGTCATGGCGGATGCGGAGCCGCTCGGCCGGTTGTCGGCAAGTCCGGAAATCGAAGACGCAATCGCGGTACTCGACCCCGCGGTCGCTCTCGCGGCGCTGATTCAGATCACTGGCGATCGCACGCTGCTGCATAGTTATGGGCCGGCCCTGGAGGGGACTCATGCCACCCATAAATCCGCTTTCAGGGCAATCGATGGCGAAGCGGTTGTAGAAGAGACCGACCAGAGCGTCGCGGAAGAGCTCCGTGCGCGCCTAGCCGCCGAGGTACGGCGCGGGCGTCGGCCGGTGCTGCCCAACCTGGACCGGCCGCTCTTTCGGGCACTCGTCCGGCTCGTAATCGGCAGCGATCTCCCCGACATGTCCGTCGAGCCCGCCTATCAGCACGCTGGATTCACAACCGACACCCGCATCCGGACGCCCGAAAGGATGCCCCCGGCCGATTTCAAGGTTCTCATCGTCGGCGCCGGGATGGTCGGCATCAATGCGGCCATCAAGCTGCAGCAGGCAGGCTTCCCCTATCAGATTGTCGAGGCGCAGGCCGATGTCGGCGGCACCTGGCTGGTCAACACCTATCCGGGCGCCGCGGTCGATACCGAGAGCCGCATCTATTCCTATTCCTTTGAGCCCAATTCTTCCTGGACACGCTATTATGCCAATGGCCCGGAGTTCCTGACCTATCTCAACAAGGTGGTCGACAAATATGGCGTGCGCGACCGGGTCGACTTCAACACCCGCGTCGCTGGCGCGGAGTGGGACGAAGTCCGCTCGACATGGACGCTGAAAGCGAACCGGGACGGACAGGACGTGACCTATGAGGGCAATGTCCTCATCATGGCCACCGGTCCGAACAACGGCCCCAAATATCCCGACGTCGAGAATATGGACGCCTTTGGCGGCCGCATCGTCCACACCGCGCAATGGGACGATGATCTCGATCTGACGGGGAAGAAAGTCGTGCTGGTGGGCGCCGCGTGCAGCGGGGTACAGGTCGCCGCGGCCGTGGCCGACCAAGTGTCGGAACTGACCATCGTCATGCGTCAGCCGGAATATCTGATCCCCAACGCCAACGCTCGCGCACATATCGATCCGGTCGAAATAGTCGCGATGGAGACCATCCCCTTCGTCGCGCAATGGAAGCGCATGCAGACGCTGGCCAGCCAGATGACCGACATGCGCGGCATGATCATGATCGATCCCGAGCATCGGGAAAAAACGGGCGGCATCGCGCCGCTCAACGATGGCATACGCGACATGTGCCGCAATCATATCCAACAGCAATTTCCCGACGATCCGGAAATGGTGAAGATGCTGACCCCCGATTACCCCGTCTTCGCCAAGCGACCGATCCTGGATTGCAGTTTCTACGACACCATTAAGAAGCCGAACGTCAATCTTGTGAAGGGTGCGCTTGCCTCCTTCGGCGAAAGCGCCGTCATCCTGGCGGACGGCCGCCGCATCGAATGCGATGTCGTCGTGCTGGCGACGGGCTATAATATGTATTGGGGCACGCAATTCGAGATCAAGGGACGTGACGGCCGGACGCTGCGCGACATCTTCGAGCCGGCGCCGTTCACCTATTGGGGCATGATGGTGCCGGGGCTGCCCAACTTCGTCCTGCCGGCTGGTCCCTACAGCAATCTGGTCGCGAACCATGCGGTGCTAGGCGAGCAGCACATCCATTATGTGATCGAACTGCTGCAAACGATGGTAGACGAGCAGCTAGCGACTTTCGAGGTGACCAGGCAAGCCGCAGACCGTTTCGTGAAGGAGGCCGACCGTCGGCTGGCGCAGACCGCCTGGGTCAACAAGGGCACCGCGCATGGCTATTATCGCCATCCGAGCGGCAAGGTGGTCCTGGCCATTCCGTACCATAACTCGGTCATCTGGCATAAGCTGCGGCAGCCGGAGATGGCCGACTACAAGGTGACGAAGCGTCCGGACGCCGCGCCCGAACAGATCCGCGAATCCGAAATGCTGGAGATCTGACGGGCATGTCTGGAGATACCAACGGGCTGAGGGTGGCGCTCGTTACGGGCGCCACTCGCGGCATCGGCAGGGTAATCGCCGAAGCCTTGGGTAAGGCAGGCTTTGCCGTTGTCGTGACCGGCCGCACGATGGCCGCGGGCCAAGGTCGACATGACGGCATGGGAGTGGCCGTGCCGGGCAGCGTCGAGGAAACCGTCGCGCGAATCGTCGAGCCGGGGGGCACGGCGCTCGGCCTGCGGTTGGATCTGCTGGAACGTGAATCCATGGATGCGGCGCTGGCGGCCGTGATCGAACGCTTCGGCCGGCTCGATGTGCTGGTCAACAACGGCATTTATCAAGGTCCGGCGGTTCGGCAGACAATCGCCGAAATCTCGATCGAGGAAGCCGAGCGCAGCACGCTGGGGAACTTTCTCAACCAATTCTATCTGAGCCAGAAAGCGCTGGAGATCATGCTGCCACAGGGCGGCGGGCGCATGCTCTTCATGTCCACCCTCTCCTCGGTGCAGCCTACGGTCGGTAGCAGCGGTCTGTTCTATAATGCGCCCAAGGCGGCGCTGAACAAGATCCCCGATTATATCAATTTCGAGCACGGCAAGGACGGCATTTCCGCCTTCCTGATCGAACCGCAATTCACCATGACGGATACGTTGCGCGCCGTGCTGGGCGATGCTGCGGAGAAGGTGGGATTCGGCCTGGTGCCCTATGATCCCGGCGAAACGGCGCGCACTGTCGTCTGGCTTTCAAGCCACCCCGATGCACCGCATTATGCGGGGCCGCACGTCATCAACGCACCCGAATTTTTTCGCGAGAACGGCATCGTCCCTGAGTGAATGATCGTCTGTCCTGCCTCACATATTGATCGGAGGGGAAGCTACATCCAATGACCGTCACCGCATTTGCCTACGCAAAGGTTGTCGTCAGCGATAGCGACGCCCTCAAGCCCTTCTATACCGATGCCCTGGGTCTCACGGCCGCGGTGCGGATCGAACAGGGTGAAGGCGATCATGCCTTCGTCGAGAACTTCTTTTCGGCGGGCGTGGGTGCGCCGCCGCAAATCGTCCTGATCAGCTATCGCAATCGTCCGGCGCCTGCGGCCGGCGAGTCGATCGTCGCGGTCATGGTGGACGACGTCGACAAGACATTGGAAGCGATCGGGCTTGCGGGTGGCCAGAAGACCGTTCCGGCATTCGACATTCCCGAGCACAAGATGCGTATGGCCTATGCCGCCGATCCGGAGGGGCACAGCATCGAGTTGATGAAGGTGGGTTGAAAGGCGATGCCGGAAGCCGCGCGCAATCTCACCTGGCGAATAGCCCGCCCGATCGGTCCCGTCCTGTCTCCCGACGATTTCACGCTCGCCGATGAAGCCGTGCCCGACATTGGGGACGGGCAGGTTCTGGTCCGAACATTATATATCGGCATCGCGCCCGGGGTCCGGCCCCTCCTCCCTTATGCGGCCTTGCAGCCCGATGTCGCGAGCGATGCCAAGACAGGCCGCGCACGCGCCACGGAGAAAGACGCCGCGCGACTTGCCCGTATTCGGGTGGGCGACCGCATGCAATCGGGGATAGTGCCGCCGACATCGCCTTTATCCGGCGGAACGGTCGGACAGGTCGTCCGCTCCCGCCATCCCGGTTTCGCAGAGGGGGACTATATTTTCGGCGGCCTGCATTGGCAGGAATTCGAGGCGGTCGATGGCGATTTCTCGCTCCGCCTCGATCCCGCCGAACTGCCCTTGGAGGCCGATCTCGCCGCTGTCGGGCGCTCGGCCTTTACCGGCTGGATCGGCTATCGCAAGTTCTGCGACGCGAAACCCGGCGAGACGATCGTTGTTTCGGCGGCCGCCGGCGCGGTCGGGATGCTCGTCGTGCAGATGGCCAAGGCCGAGGGACTGAACGTCATCGGCATCGCCAGCGGCAAGGAAAAATGTGCGTTCGTTACCGAGAAACTCGGTGCCGACGGATGTATCGATCGACTGTCGGACGATATCGGGACGGCTCTCGATCTGCTCGTGCCCGAAGGGGTCGACATTTATTTCGACAATGTCGGCGGGCTCACGCAGCGCCGGGTCTATGATCGCCTCAAGCCTTTTGGCCGTCTCATCGTTTGCGGCATGGCCGCGGAATATGGCGGAACCGAATCGAGCACGCTGCCGACCGGAATGATCCTGGCAAAGCGTTTACGGATTCAGGGATTCGTTGTGCTGGATCACGAGGACGAATATCCCGGTTTTCGAGCGGACATTGCGCGCCTGCTGCGTGCGGGCACGCTCACCTATCAGACAACGATCTATGACGGCATCGAGCAGGCGCCTCAAGCCCTTGCCGATTGCCTGAGCGGCCGCAATGCCGGGGGCAAGCTGATCGTCAAGGTCGGCGAAGTCGGCACCCTCGCCACCAACGCGTCCTCGACATCATGACGGACATCGAAAATGCCGATATTGTCATCATCGGCGCCGGCTTTTCGGGGCTTTACGCGTTGCACAAGCTCCGCGACCATGACGTGATCTGCTTTGAAGCGGGGGCAGGCGTCGGCGGCACATGGTATTGGAACCGCTATCCGGGCGCGCGGGTGGATATTCCCAGCATGGAATATTCCTATAGCTTTGACGATGATCTCCAGCAGGAATGGCGCTGGCCCGAAATGTTCTCGGCGCAGCCCGAACTGGAGCGCTATGTCAACCACGTAGCGGATCGTTTCGCCCTGCGCGATCGGATCCGGCTGTCGAACGGGGTCGAGCGGATGCGCTTCGACGAGGTGGCGAACCGCTGGCACGTCCACACTGTCAAAGGCGATCATGTCATCTGCAAATATGTGGTGGCCGCGACGGGCGCGTTGTCGGCGCCCAACACGCCGCCGTGGCCGGGGCGCGAGCGCTTCAAGGGCCAGATATTGCACACGGCCGCATGGCCTGCCGAAGGTATCGACCTGGCGGGCAAACGCGTCGGTCAGATCGGAACCGGATCAACCGGCATCCAGCTGGCCCCGATCCTGGCCGAGCAGGCAGAACATCTCACGATCTTCCAGCGCACGCCCGCCTTCAGCATGCCGTCGGGCAATCGCCCGATGGACCCCGAACATGAGCGTGAATGGAAGGAAAATTATCCCGAGCGCCGGAAGAAGATGCTGCAGACGCCGGGGGTTTCGCTTCTTGAACGGTCGAGCGTCGCGTGCAGCGAATATACCGATGAGGAACGCAAGCAACTGCTCGAAGAAGCCTGGACGTCCCAAAGCGCCTTCCAGCTGCTCCTCACCTTCAGCGACATCATGACGAACAAGGATGCGAACGACGTCGTCGCGGAATTCGTGCGGGGGAAAATTCGATCGATCGTGAAGGATCCCGCCACCGCGGAACTCCTCTGTCCCAAAACATATCCGATCGGCGCGAAACGGCTGTGCATTGACAACGGCTATTTCGAAACGTTCAACCGCGACAACGTCACGCTGGTCGATGCGAAATCCGCGCCGATCGTCGCGTTTACGGAGAACGGCCTGCGCACCACCGAGGCGGACCATGATCTTGACGTCATCGTCACGGCGACCGGCTTCGACGCGATCACGGGCGCGATGACGCGCATCGACATCGAGGGCATTGGCGGTCGCAAGCTGACGGACAAATGGGCGGACGGACCAACGGCCTGGCTGGGCCTGGTCGTCGCGGGCTTCCCTAATTTGCTGATGATCCACGGACCGCTGACGCCGGGCGCGCAAGCGCAGATGCTCATGGTCGGCGAATGGCAGGTGAATCTTGTCGCCGACATTATCGCTTCGCTCGAGCGTGAGGGCTATGCGCGGATTGATACGACGGAAGAAGCGGAGGGACGGTGGGCCGAGGAGATCGACATGTTGTCGCGAAACACCCTGCATGGCCTCGCAAACTCCTGGTACAACGCCAAGAATATCGAAGGAAAGCGGGGCGGCTTCATGATCTATGTCGGGGGCTTTCCCCGGTTCGCCCGGTTGAACGAGGAGGCGATCGAAAACGATTTCGAAGGCTTCGTTCGATCCTGACCAGCTCGCCGCGCGCCAACCTGACGCCTCGCGGCGCTCTCGTTGTCAGACCGGCCTTGCAGCCGCTTGCGCGTGGTCGGTTTTAACGCCATATAAATACACATCTGACTGTAATATTCTGGCGTCTCCTTTGGAATTGCCTGGGGGGCGTGCATAGCGTTTGGGAGATGACTGCCGATGGTCGACAAGAAGGTCCTGTCTCCTGGCACTCGATGCCAGATTGTCGCGACTGGGGGCGTAGCTGTTACAACGGGAGATGCAGTCAATGGTCGACAGCATCGTCATTTACCTGAAGGCACTCTGGTCGTCTGCGCGGAACAGGCAGTAGATGATGAGGGCAAGGAGCGTGTCCGGATCGCCAGCCCCGCGGGTTGGGTTGACGCCGACACTCTAGCGCCTGCACCTGCGGATTCGCCAAGTATCTTGGATTATGAGACGTTCCTCCAGCGCCATCAGCAAGTCTCCGCCGGGGATCACTACGGGTTGGAATTCCCGATTGATCTGGCGGGGCTGCGCGAAGCGGGGCCGGAGTTCCTGACCCGGGCATTCCGGGCATCGGGTGTGATAGCTGCGGACAACCACGTCACCAGCATCGTGGCACTCGACAAGCTCGACATCCGCGGAGCATCCGAGAATGGATTGCTCACATTAACCTATGCTCGCGAGGAACCGGGCCTCCAGACCGACCTGTTCGTGAAGTTCCCTCCGGCAGACGTCCATCATAAATACGGCCTCCTGCGCCTGTCGAACGGTGAGATAGAAATGGCGCGCCTGTCTCGGGAGCGACAGTTGCCGGTCCGCCTAACTCGCTATTATTTTGGAGACTATAGCGCGTATACTGGGAACTATATTCTGATCACTGAGCGGGTCGCCTTTGGCACGGGATCAATCGAGCCCGCCTATCGCAAGGGATACGATCATGAAGTGCCTTGCATTGAGGAGCATTATGAGGTGCTCACCCGCGACTTGGCCCGGCTGGTTGCCGCCCACAAGCGTGGCGATCTTGGTTATGATCTGGAGAAGATCTTTCCCTTCGCCGCGGCGGCGCGCGATTTTGAGCCGATCGTCGATCCTGAACCGCGCCTCGACCGTCTGATCGACTTCATCGGACGCGTGGCGCCTCGGCTTTTTGCGCCCGAGGTGACACGGCCCGAATTCCTGCAAAAATGGCGCGAGGACGTCCTGTTCGGACTGGAGCACAAGGACACGGTGCTCGCCTATCTTTTGTCCAATGTCGATTATACGGGGTTGTGCCATATCAACCTGAATGTCGATAATGCGTGGTTCTGGCGGGACGATGCCGGCGAACTTCACGCCGGACTGCTCGATTGGGGCGGCGCGGGGCAGGCAAGCCTTGCACAAGCGCTCAGCGGCATGCTGATGATGCCGGAGCCAGAAAAGCACATCTCGGTTGTAAATCGGGTCGTCGACGTGTTTGTCGAAGAATGCGCTAAGCAGGGCTGCCCTCCGATCAGCCGGGAGGAACTCCACTTTCAATATAAGGCTTCGGTATATTCAACCGCGATCTTCATGTTCATCACCATTCTCGCGGAAGCCTTGCAACATTTCCCCGAGGAATATTTTGCATCGATGGAAAGCCGGATGGACACTCGCCTGCTGGAAGGTGGCTTTTACAGCGCGGTGGTTTGGATCGACAACATGCTGCGCGAATGGCTGGAAGACTTAACGCCGGGTGATGCATGCCGACAGATTGTCGCGCGCGCCGCCCCATCGCCATTGCGCCTCAGTGCATGACCGGGCTGAGCACGCAGGATTGACATTTCCGCCTACGGATTGGCGGTTGGTTGATATGATAACGGTCGCAGCATTTTGACCTGCGACAGTGCTGGGGAAAGGGAGAACGGACCGAACGGCAAAATTGCGATTGTCACCGGTGGGGCGCGGCATGGGCGCGGCGACGGCGCGTCTGTTTGCGCAAGAGCGCGCGAAGGTGGAGATCGCGACGGCCAGCCCGTTCCTCGCCAGCGACGAGGCATCCCATGTGATTGGCCGAGCGCAGGCGCATGTCATTGGCAGCTACATGGACGATGCCCTCAAAGCCAAGGCGGAGAGTCAAATATGAGCGACCTTCAGACACTCCTCGATGAGCGCGAGATCGTGCGGAAGCTGGGGCGTTTCGCCCGCATCCTCGATGGGAAGGAATGGAGCGGCCTGACCGACGTGTTCGCCCACGATCTGAGCTTCGAATATGGCCAGGGAGAGCGCGAAGGGATCGTGGCACTGGAAGATCAGATGCGTCAATATCTCGATGTCTGCGGTCCTACCCAGCATCTGCTAGGCAGCATCATCGTCGATGTAGATGGGGATGAGGCGGTCAGCCGCGCTTATGTGCAGGCGCGCCATCAGAGGTGCGACGATCCGGTCGGAGGCATATTCGACTCCACCGGCGAATATGTCGACAGGTGGCAGCGACGCGGCGAAGGCTGGCGCATCGTGCGCCGCGATGCCATCTGGTTCCTCCATGCCGGCGACCCCGCCGTGCTCGGCACAGAAGCCGGAGGGCTTGGATGACGGCTGACGCATTGGGCGCCGGTTTCCTCCGGCGATATGGTCCGCGCGCGCTGGTCCTCGGCGGGTCGGAAGGCATAGGCGCGGCCTTCGGCGAACAGTTGGCCGAGGCGGGCTTGGACCTCACCTTGGTCGCCCGCTCGCCCGCGGCGCTCGAAGCGACCGGGGCCGAGCTACGCGCGCGCCATGGCGTGGCTGTCGATTGCCACGCGATGGACCTCACCCGGCCTGACCTGGCCGAATGGGCCGCGAAGCTCCTGTCGGAGCAGGACTATGGCCTCGTTATCTACAATGCCGGCGCGACGCATGGCGTGGGGCTATTTCTCGACACCCCGCTGGACCATGCGCGCAATCTCATCCGCCTCAACTGCGACGGTCCAGCCATATTCTCCCATCTCGCGCTGTCGGCGATGCGCGAACGCCGACGCGGCGGGCTGATCCTCGTTTCCTCGATGTCGGCGCTGGTCGGCAGCGGCTATGTGGCCGCCTACGCCGCTGCCAAGTCGTTCGAGATGGTGCTGGCCGAAGGGCTCCATTGGGAACTTGGGCGCGATGGCGTCGACGTGCTGTGCGCGGTCGCGACGCTGACCGATACACCCGCGATGCAGCGTTCGGGCATGGTTTCGGACAGCGGCCTCACCCCGATGACGGCCGCGACGGTCGCCTCGGGCGCGCTGCACGCGCTCGGCAAGGGACCGGTCTGGTATGCCGCCGGCGAGCAGGTGGTGGAGGCGATGCGCGCCGCCCCGCGCACGGCGCGGACCGAAAATGCGTCGGTCATCTCGGCGCGGCTATGGGGCATCGATCCGGCCGAGCGGCCGGCTTGATCGAGGATGCGTGCAGTGCTGCACCATATGCGACTGCTCGTTCCGGCCTGCTCATCTGGGTGTCGAGCAGTGGCGTGGCAGGCGGCGTCCCGCCGGCTTCTAGGCCCCGTATCTCGCGGCCAAGATGGGTATGGATAGGCGGGTTTACAGCGGCCAGCCTGCGCAACGCTTCCACCAGAAGCAGGCCAGCCCGAGCGGTCACTAGAGCATTTCAGTACACAACCAAAATGGAGAACAGCTATGCCGGGCAAGATCAGGAACGTGCTGTGGTTCGATCGTGGCGAGGCGCGCAAGGCGGCCGAGTTCTATGCCGAGCTATTTCCCGACAGCTCGGTCGGCGCCGTGATGGAAGCCCCCGGCGACTTTCCCTCGGGCAAGGCGGGCGACGAACTGACGGTCGAGTTCACCGTCCTCGGCATGGCTTTCACGGGGCTGGCCGGCGGCCCGGATTTCAAGCCTAATGAAGCGGTCTCGTTCATGGTCGAAACCGAGGACCAGGCCGAAACCGACCGCTATTGGAACGCGATCGTCGGAAATGGCGGCGCGGAGAGCGCGTGCGGCTGGTGCAAGGACCGCTGGGGCTTTTCCTGGCAGATCACCCCGCGCGTGCTCAACGAAGGCATCGCCGACCCCGACCCCGCTGCCGCCAAGCGCGTCTTCGACGCGATGATGACGATGCGCAAGATCGACGTCGCCCGGATCGAGGCGGCGCGGCGCGGCGACTGACAGCCGCCTTGACAACCGCGCCCGGCGGGCAGACCGGTATGTCCATGAACCACGCCTCCCTACCGGCCGCATCGGCTTCCGGGCACTTCAAGGGCAAGCTCAGGCGCCAGCGCGCGATTCTCGATGCCGCGCGCGATATCATCGCGCGGTCGGGCGAGGCGGGGCTGACGATGCTCGCGGTCGCTGCGCAGGCCGGGGTGAGCCCCGCGACCCCCTATAATCTGTTCGGATCGAAGCAGGCGATATTGCTCGCTGTTTATGAGGAGGACGCCAGCGTCTTCTATGACAGCTTCGAGGAGCGCGCGTCCGACGTGCCGCTGGAAAGGCTGTTCGATCTGGTCGATCTGGCCGCCGAGCATTGGCAGCGCGCGCCCGATTTCTACAAGGCGCTGCTCGCGGTGCTCAACAGGCGGTCGGCTCCCGATGTCGGGGCCGGGACCTGGTCGCCGCGAACGGTCTGCGTGCATCAGGTTGTCGCCGATGTCGCGGCGTCGGGCGCGCTCGTCGCCGACGCCCCTGTCGGCCTGCTGGTCGCGATGGTGATCCGTATTTTCAGGGCGGTGAGCCAGGAATGGATCGACGATCAGATCACGCTCGAAGGCGTGCGCAAGCATCTCGGCCTCGGGCTTTGCATGCTGCTCGGCGGATTGATGCACCCCGAGCATGCCGGTGCGCTGGCCGAGATCCGGCTTCGCTATGTGGCGATCGCCGAGGGCGCGCCACTTCCGATCCAATAGGCGCGACTCCGCGATCGCTGCCGGCGGCGCGGCGGCTGCGACGGCTGATCCAGATCAATGGCAAGCGGCCGCACACGCCGCTAATGTGCGCGCGGGCACATTCGGAGCGTATACTATAGCACTCTATAAAGCGCGCTCCCGAAATCATTTGGCAGCACCGAGCCCGGCGGTTAGCAAACCGCGGTGAGCGCGCAGCAAGAGTTCCTCGAACGCCAGGCCGAGCGCCGTTTCGCGCGCACGGTGCTCATGCTGATCACGCTGGGTTTCGCCGCGGTGATGTTCGCCGGGTTGACCGCCGCTGCGATCATGGTGCGGGGCGAGGAACAGACCAGGCGGATCGATCATACCTATCTGGTCGAGCGCGAGGTCGCCGGCATCCGGCTGGCGCTCGAGCAGATGCGCAGCGCGCGGCGCGGTTTCATCCTCGCGCTACCGGGGGTGGGCGAGGCGAGCTATTCGAGCGCGGCCGCGCGGCTGCTCCATGGCATCGATGAGGTCGCCCGGCTGACGCTCGACAATCCGGTTCAGCAAGCCAATGTCGCGCGGCTGTCGGCGATGGCGCGAACGCTCGACGGGCTGTTCCGCGCGTCGATGAGCCCGAGCCGGGCCCGGGCGGCGGTCTCCGAACGCGAGCGCCAGCAACTCGCGGCCAAGGTCGAAGCGCTCGCGATGCGGATGCTCGCCGGGGAAAGGCGGTTGCTGTCCGAACGCAACAGCGCGCGGATTGCGTCGGTGCGCACCTTCTACATCGTGCTGGCCTTCACCGCGCTGCTGCTGCTGCTGGTCGGCCTTGGCTCGATCTGGGTGATCCGGCGCTATACCAGCGCCCTGCTCGCATCGCGCATGGCACTGCAATCGCTCAACCAGAATCTCGAAGGCGCGGTCGCCGAACGCACCACCGATCTTCAGCGCGCCAATGAGGAAATTCAGCGCTTCGCCTATATCGTGAGCCATGATCTGCGTTCGCCGCTGGTCAACGTGATGGGGTTCACCGCCGAGCTCGACGCCGCGATTGCGCCGCTCGACGCGATGGTCGCACGGGTCGAGGAGCATGCCCCCGAGCTGGTCGACGACACGGTACGCATCGCGGTTCGCGAGGAACTGCCCGAAGCGATCGACTTCATCCGCAGCTCCACCCACAAGATGGACCGGCTGATCAACGCGATCCTGCGCCTGTCGCGCCAGGGACGGCGGACGATCACGCCCGAACGGCTCGATCTCGGCCAGCTGACCGCGGGGGTGGTCGACACGTTGCGGCATCGTATCGACGAGTTGGGGGTCGCCGTCAGCATCGCGCCCGATATGCCTGCGATCGTGACCGACCGGCTGGCGGTCGAGCAGATCCTGTCCAACCTCGTCGAAAATGCCGTGAAATACCTCAAGCCGGGCCGTCCCGGCACGATCGCGATCAGCGCCGAAGCGCGCCAGGGCCGGGTCCTGATCGACGTCGCCGACAATGGCCGCGGCATCGCGCCGCGCGATCATGAACGCGTCTTCGACCTGTTCCGCCGCTCGGGGGCGCAGGACCAGCCCGGCGAGGGCATCGGGCTCGCGCATGTCCGGGCCTTGGCCTATCGCCTCGGCGGCACCATCTCGGTCCGGTCCGACCTCGATGAGGGGGCGACCTTCACGCTTAACCTGCCGGCTATGTTCGCCGGCGAAAATCCGCTTTGACATGAGAAAGGCATCATCATGAACGCCCAGCAGGCGGTGAATATCGTCATGATCGAGGATGATGAAGGCCATGCTCGGCTGATCGAGAAGAATATCCGGCGCGCGGGCATCTCGAACCCCATCCATCATTTTCTCGACGGCACCAGCGCAGTCCATTTCCTCTACGAGGATGCGCACGGCCCGGTGCATAACGGCCCTGCGTTGATCCTGCTCGATCTCAACCTGCCTGACATGAGCGGCATCGACATTCTCGCCCGGATCAAGGGCGAGGCGAGCCCGCTTCGCCGCGCGCCGGTGGTGGTACTGACCACGACCGATGACAAGTTCGAAATCCAGCGCTGCTACGATCTCGGCTGCAACGTCTACATCACCAAGCCCGTCAATTATGACAGCTTCGCCGCTGCGATCCGCCAGCTCGGGCTGTTCCTGTCGGTGATCCAGGTGCCGGATATCGAAGAAAACTGATGAGCGACACGCCCCCCGCCATCCTCTACATCGATGATGATCAAGGTCTGTGCAGGCTGACAGGCCGCGCGCTGAAGCGGCTCGGCTATCGCGTTTCGCTCGCCGGCAGCGGGCAGGAGGGCATCGCGCTCGCTGCGACCGAGCGCTTCGATCTGGTCGCGGTCGATTATTATATGCCCGGGCAGGACGGGCTCCAGACGCTGGCGGCGCTCAAGGCCCTGCCCGAGCCGCCGCCGGTGATCTTCGTGACCGGCTCGGACGAGAGCCAGCTCGCGGTCGCCGCGCTGAAGGCGGGCGCGATCGATTATGTCGTGAAGACGGTCAACCAGGACTATTTCGACCTGCTCGGCCAGGCGATCGCGCAGGCGCTGGAAACAGTGCGGCTCCGCCGCGCAAAGGAGGAAGCCGAGGCGCAACTGCACAAGACCAACGCGCGGCTGCAGATGCTTCTCCAGGAGGTCAATCACCGCGTCGCCAACAGCCTCCAGCTCGTCTCGGCCTTCGTCAATATGCAGGCGCGGATCCTCGACGAAGGCGAGACTGCCGCGCGGGCAGCGCTCGAGGATACCCAGCGGCGCATCGCCGCGATCGCCCAGGTCCATCGCCGGCTCTATACCTCCGCCTCGGTCGAAGCGGTCGATATGGCCGATTATCTTGCGCCGCTGCTCGACGAACTTGGCGAGACCTTGTCCACGCCAAGGGCCCAGCGCGATATCCGCCTGTCGGCTGAGCCGCTTCGCCTGACGCCCGACAAGGCGGTAGCGCTCGGCATCGTCGTCACCGAACTCGTGACCAACGCGTGCAAATATGCCTATCCGCCCGATTGTGCGGGAGAGGTGCGCGTGAAGCTTGCCGGGGGTGAGGGCGCGAGCTTCACCCTCCGCGTCGAGGACGATGGCTGCGGCATCCCGCCTTCAGGGCCGCCACAAGGCACGGGCCTCGGCACCAAGCTGATCAACGCGATGGCGCAAACGCTCAAGGCCTCGGTCGAGTATGAATCCGCAGGCAGGGGCGTGCGCGTTATCCTTGTGGCTGCGCAATGACCGGGTCAGAGCACGGTTCGTCGCAAGCGACGGAACAATCTTAACCATCTTCGCGCAAGAATATTGACCGACTCATAGGACACATGGTTGCTGCGCTGCAGCGAAGCATGGGGGTGATCGGTGCTGGCTTTTGTTACGGTTATCTACGGTTTCCTGGCGATGTTCGTGCTGTCGAGCCTCGCGCGCAATCGCCGCGAGCGGCGGCCCGATGCGCCGATCCTGGCGGCGGTGGGCCATGGTATGATGGCCGCTTCCGCCACCGGCGCCTGCCTCGCGCTGAGCGCGGCGGCCTGGGGCTCGCTGGTTCATTAAGCTGTTGTGGAACGCCACCGCTTTCGGCTATCAGGCCGACCTCCGGCGCGGGCGTAGCATAGTGGTAATGCTCTAGCCTTCCAAGCTAGCTAGGAGGGTTCGATTCCCTTCGCCCGCTCCATCCTACGATCCATCGACGTCCATGCGTGGCTTTGCAACCCGCTGAAATCCGCAGTATTTTCTCTCCATAGAGCCAGTGAAGGTTGCGCGCATCCATGCGTAGCCGGGCAGATTGGGGGCTTTTCGGGGGCCTCAACCGAACTGGTCAATGTGGGGGGCCCCCAAAGCGGGGGCCTCGCGTCAGGAGACCGAGAGAATATGGCACTGAGCGACATGGCGATCCGCAAGGCGAAGCCGCGCGAGAAGCCTTACAAGCTGGCGGATGGCGGCGGGCTCTATTTGCAGGTTCAGCCGAGCGGCGGGAAGCTGTGGCGGCAGAAATACCGGATGAACGGCAGCGAGCGAAAGCTGAGCATCGGACCTTATCCGGCAATCAGCCTCAGCGAAGCCCGAAAGCGACGTGATGCAGCGCGCGAGCAACTCGCCACGGGCAAGGACCCCTCGCGCGAGAAACAGAGGGAGAGATTGCGCACGCAGGCGCTCGCCTCATGCACCTTCTCAGTCGTCGCCGCCGAGTATTGCGACAAGCGCAAGCGCGATGGACACAAGCCTTGGGCGCCGGCGACCGCTGCCCGCAGCGAATATCTTCTAAGCTTGCTGGACGGGCCAATCGGTCGGCTGGCGATCACCGACATCGAACCAGCGGACGCGCTCGCCGCCATTCGCAGGATCGAGCGCAAGGGCAATCTGGAGAGCGCCAGGCGCACCTTGCAACTGGCGGGTGCAGTCTTCCGCTACGCCGTCGCGACGGCGCGTCTGGCGTCAGATCCGACGCGCGATCTGCGTGGGGCGCTGGCGGCTCCCAAGGTCACGCACTACGGCGCCATCATCGAGCCGAAGCGGGTCGGCGAACTGCTGCGCGCCATCGACGGCTATGAGGGATTCGGCATCACCAAGAACGCGCTGCAGATTGCGCCGCACGTCTTCGTCCGGCCCGGAGAGCTACGCCACGCGGAATGGGACGAGTTCGATCTGGAGGCCGGCCTGTGGATTATCCCGGCTGAGAAGATGAAAATGCGAAAGACCCACCATGTCCCGCTGTCGCGGCAGGCGGTTGAGCTGCTCAAGTTTCTGCGCGGGATTACCGGTCCCTCGGGCTATGCCTTTCCTTCGGTTCGCAGCCGGTCGCGGCCGATGAGCGAGAACACCCTGAATGCCGGACTGCGACGGCTGGGCTACACTAGCGACGAAATGACCGGCCATGGGTTCCGCGCGATGGCGAGCACCCTCCTAAACGAGTCCGGCAAGTGGTCGCCCGACGCCATCGAGCGCGCCCTTGCGCATGGCGACAGCGACAAGGTGCGTGCGGCTTACCATCGCGGGGCTCATTGGAAGGAGCGCGTGGAGATGGCTCAGTGGTGGTCAGATTACCTGGATGAGTTGCGCAACGATGACAATCATCGCAGATCGGCATGATCGTCGGCAGTGTTTCTCAGTCGTCGGCACTCGCTCGACTACAACTGTTCGAGTTCGGTTTGGCAGCTTACGGACGGTAGACTGGCTCGTCATAATTCAGATCAACGTGTATTATGGCCGCAGCCGACCACCTCAAGACATTTGGCGTCGTTGATGTGACCGACAGCTTTTGCTGGAACTCGCCATTCGGCTCGCGCAAACCGGCCGGTCAGCAATGCGCCCTAAACTCGGTCGTTCAGCCCAGCTTCGATCAATCCTGAAAGCGGCCGTTCGTTCAACGCACCAAGCGTCATCATGGTGACGACTGAGATCGAGGACGGTGCCGACAGTCCGGATTTGGAACTCAAAAGACCAAATCGGTCATCCGTTCATGGTGAGGTGAATGTCGGCTCCGCGCCCAAAACAGGAGAAAGGGTCGGCGTCCGAGATCGGCAGTTGCGCGTCACGTTACCCCACCCATACCTTCACACGAAGAGACTCGAAATCTGTGGCCTCGCGGAGGGGCGGCCTAGGCCGAGTGAAGGGCAGGGTTCTCATCGAACCCGCGCTCGAAGTGAGAGGAGGTTCGATGCCGCAAAGGCGGCCTGCCTATTCATGGCATCATGGCAGAAATGTCATGAGCAGGACACGGCAGCCAAGCGGCCTCCTTCACCGAAGGACCGCCCTTGGCTCGGCCGGTTCTTCGATGAACGCGAGCAGATCCTCGTTTAGCTTGTCGCTGTGGGTGATCGGCAGGCCGTGCGGCGCGCCCGGGTAAATCTTCAGCACCGCGTCGGCGATGAGATCTGCCGAGCGCCGCGCCGAGGCGGCGATCGGCACGATCTGGTCGTCGTCACCGTGTATGATCAAAGTCGGCACGTCGATGTTCAGGAGATTGCCGCTGTAATCGATCTCGGAGAATTCGTGGATGCAGTCGTACTGACCCTTGATGCTGCCTTGCATGCCCTGGCGCCAGAAGTCGCGGCGGGTGCCCTCCGAGACGTCAGCCCCATCGCGATTGTAGCCGAAGAACGGGATGGTGAGGTCCAGGTAGAACTGCGAGCGGTTGGAGAGCACGCCCTTGCGAATCGCGTCGAACGCCTCGATCGGGGTGCCGTCGGGATTGGCATCGGTCCGCAGCATTAGCGGCGGGACCGCGCCGACCAGCACCATCTTGGCTACCCGCGACGTCCCATGGAGACCGGCATAATGCACGATCTCGCCACCGCCGGTGGAATGGCCGACCAACACCGCGCGACGTAGGTCGAGATGCTCGATCAGGCCAGCGAGGTCAGTGGCATATTGATCCATGTTGTTGCCGTCCCAGCTCTGATCGGAACGGCCATGGCTGCGGCGATCGTGCGCGATGACGCGATAGCCGTGCGAGCCAAGGAACTTCATTTGCGAATCCCAGGCATCCGCACTGAGTGGCCAGCCGTGGCTGAAGACGACCGGCTGCCCTTCGCCCCAGTCCTTGTAGAAGATGTTGGTTCCGTTCTGTGCCGTGAAAAAGGCCATCATATCCTCCATCGGGTAAGTCTCGCCCCATGGCTCGGATATCGAAGTGTCGTGCTTGGCAGCTATTATACGGAGGTTGATGGGGCCCCATGACGGACCCAAACCTCAGTATGATTTCGCTCACCGGCTGAGCCCGGAAATATCGCCGACACCCGCCACAGCTGGAGAGGATGGAGCGATCATGGCGACCCGGAGCATGCGAGAGGCAACCGCGCGGACGACGGTGCTACCGCCACTGGCCGAGCAGAACATTGCCGACGAGGCCAACCACCGTATCGCCAACAGCCTGCAGCTGCTCGTCACCCTGGTCTCGATCGAATCTAGCTTGATCGCGGACCCCACCAGCCTTGCCGTACTCGACGCGATCAAGAGGCGGATTCGCGCCATCGGTGCAGTCCACCGGCTGCTCTACCGGATCGGACGCGGAGCGATCGATCTCGCCACCTATCTCGAACAGCTTGGCTACGAACTCGAGGCTGCTTGTGCCGACCCGCAGCGCGGCCGACACGTCTTTGTCGATGCGGCGTCGATCCTGGTCCCTGCGGAGCACGCGGTCGCGCTCGGCGTGCTTGTCGCTGAACTCGTCGCCAACGCCTGCAAATATGCTTATCCCCAAGGGCAGGAGGGCTCGATCTGGATCGCGCTGCGCTCCCAGCCGGGCGGCTACTGCCTTGAGGTCAGCGATCGCGGCAGCGGCCTGAGTGGCAACTTGGCCGGTAGCGGATTCGGTACGCTGCTCGTGGGGGCGATGGTGCAGCGTCTCGGTGGCACGTGCCGCTGTCGGGAGACGCGCCAGGGCACCCATTTCGTCCTCAGCGTCGACGGCAATTGAGGCACCCTGTGCAGCGCCCGCCCATATCGGGGCGATCCTTTTTGCCGTTGCCCCGCGACGACGACTGGTTCAGCTTGCCCTCGATCTGGCTGGCCCGGTACGGGTTTGTGCGGGAGAAGATGATGCGGGGCGACGCGGAAGCCCGGCGACTGGCGAACCGATTGAGCGCGGTGGGCGGACTCGTCCTCGCGCTCAGCATCTTCTCGCTCGATGTCCAGAGTCCGCTGCAGGGCGCGGTTGCGGTGCTCTACACCACGGTTGTGCTCGCCATCGCACGCGACGGCAGCAGAACCACGATCATTGCCAGCGGATCGGTCTGCGCGATCCTGGCGCTGCTCGCCTACGGCATCAGCCACGGCAGCGAACCGCTCGGTGCCGCCGCGATGCGGCTGACGATGAGCCTCATCGCGATCACCATCACGACCATACTTTCGGTCCGCCACCAAGGTGCTGCCGAGCAAAGCCGCCGTGCGGACGGGCGCTACCGTGCGATCTTCGACTCGGCGGGGTTCCCGATCTGGGAAGTCGACGGGTCGGTGGGCTTTGCGCTGTTCCAGAAGGGGCAGGTGACCGATGACCTGATCGAGCACGGCGTCCGCAACGCGCAGATCCGGGATATCAACCAGGCGGGAGTGGAGATGTTCAAGGCGCCGAACCGCGAGGCGATGGTCGGTCGCTCGGTCCTCGATCACTACACCCCGGCAGGGCAGACGAGCCTCGGCAAGCTGCTGCGCCGTCTCCATGCCGGCGAAACCACGCTCAGTGAGGAGACCCAGTTCGTTACCCTGTCGGGCGAGACGATCGACGTGATCCTGCGGTTGACCCTGCCGCCCGATCATGACGGCTGGAAGCACATGCTGATCATGGCGTTCGATGTCACCGATCAGGTCCGGACCCAGGCGCGGCTCGATCAGTCGCAGGCCGAGCTTGCCCATGTGTCGCGCGTCAGCCTGCTCGGTCAGCTCGCCGCCTCGATCGCGCACGAAGTGAACCAGCCCCTCTCGGCGATCATCACCTATGCCAAATCGGGCAGGCGCTGGCTCGCACGCGCCGAGCCCGATGTCGGCGAGGTGGAAGAATGCCTCGACCATATCGCCTTAAACAGCACGCGCGCCGCCGATGTCATCGCGCGGATCCAGGACCTCGCGCGGAAAGCCGATCCCAAGCTCGATCATTTCGAACTGGGGCCGCTGATCGACGAAAGCGTGGCCCTGCTGCGCCGCGACCTGCAGTCGCATGACGTGGCTATCCGCACTGCCATTGCCCCCGGCCTGCCTCCCGTCTTCGGGGACCGGGTCCAGCTCCAGCAGGTGCTGATGAACCTGATGCTGAATGCCGACCAGGCCATGATACATGTCCCGCCAGAAAGGCGTCTGCTTCAGCTGGACGCGGCCGCAGACGGATCGGAAATGCTCGTTTCGGTCCGCGATCGGGGCGTGGGCATTGCGGCTAGTGCCGAAGAGCTGTTCAGCCCCTTCTTCACGACGAAGGCCGACGGTATGGGGATGGGTCTCTCGATCTGCCGTTCTATCATCGAACGCCATGGCGGTCGGTTGACCGCCGATAGCGATCCCGAAGGCGGTGCTGTCTTCACCTTCCACCTGCCGATCACCGCGACCGCACCCGGAGGTGTATTATGACCTGTGACCAGATGGAAGGCCGCGTTTGTATCATCGACGACGATGCCGAGCTTCGTATGTCGCTGGCGAGCTTGCTCCGATCGAGCGGGCTGACCGTATCGCTGTACGACAGCCCCGGCGATTTTCTTGCGGACGGCGTGCCGCCGGTCGCCTCATGTCTTGTGCTCGACGTGCGGTTGCGGGGGGAGGATGGCCTGGATTTCCAGGAGATGCTCGCCCGCAGCGGTCTCGACATCCCAGTCATACTGATCACGGGGCACGGTGATATTCCGATGACGGTGCGCGGCATGCGCGCCGGAGCGATCGACTTCCTGCCTAAGCCGTTCAGCGACGAGCAGATGCTGTCGGCGGTCGCTGCTGCG